>Ga0123355_10000032_pt1 | contig 139664 bp, 128 predicted proteins | sample TergutEmb28metaG_3_FD_89872 | JGI IMG/M metagenome (GOLD analysis project Ga0123355, IMG submission 89872) | Embiratermes neotenicus P1 segment gut microbial communities from Petit-Saut dam, French Guiana - Emb289 P1 | ecosystem: Host-associated > Arthropoda: Insects > Digestive system > Gut ...
CGAAAAGAAAATGACCCTCTCTGATTTAGAGAAAGCCACAGGGATTCCGGTCTCTACACTTCAGCGCCTAGAGGGTCAGGATGATATCCGTGCAAGTTATCAGGACGTTGCTCTGCTCGCAAAGTTCTACAATGTATCCACCGACTATCTCTTTGGCATAACAGATAACCGCCAGCACCGGCATCTCGAGATTGATGCACTTCACTTGTCCGACCCCGCCATTGAAGTTCTCAAATGCGGAAACTTTAATAATCGACTAATCAGCGAAATGATCTCTCATCCGGATTTCTTACCATTACTCAACGCAATAGAAATCTATGTAGATCGCAAAGTGCTTCCACAGATGAATACAATGAACGCAATGTACAAAGTTGTTGAAGATAGTCTAATAGATAAATTTGACATTAAAGAAAATGATGATGTCATTACGCTGTTACAGGAAGCAATTGTCGATGAAGATGACTATCTCCGCTATCGTATTTCTGTTGCGTTCAATGCCTTAATGAAAAAACTTTTTGACGCACACAAAAAAGACGCTTTACCCGAAGAACAGGCAAGCGTTATAGGTGAACTAAAAAGCGTGTTTGAAGAATATCCGGTACATAAGGAAAACGAAGAAAAGGCTAAGCATAAATATATGTTTCTTGCAAAACAGATAGGATTAAACGTCAAAGACCTAACCGATGAAGAACACCGAGTGCTAATGAAAGCCTTAGAAAAGTCTGACGCAATAAAGCGACGTCGCCGCAAATAACCGTATCGCAGGACGGTCATATACTTCCCGATGGGAAAGTATATGACCCACTCTGACACTTTCCCGCTACGCGGGCAAAGTGCCGTGGGCTCTGCCGAAGGCTGGGCGCAGATTATAGCTAGTAGCAAATGGAGAATAATAAATGAAGGATAAACTCTATTGGTCTGTACACAATAAACTTAACACTATTACTTTTAAAGTGAAGGCTATCTGTTACTCTTTGCATACAAAATTTGAACGGAAAAAGCAAGTAGCACCCCTCAATATTATTATCGCAAAAAAGGCGCTCTGGTTTACCTTTTTAAGTGCTATCCCGATAGCCATTTTAACCGTGATTGATGGCTGCATTTTTGCAACTGCTAATGTCGAATTATCATCAACACTAATAATGTCCGGTGTTGGAGTTGCTGGCATTTTCCTCGGTCTGTATTGTGCAAGTATTACATCTATATATGCCACTAAATATTCAAACGCACCTAGCTCAATTGCAAGTTTGTTCGAAAATGACTTGCTTACAAACAGTAGCATAAGCCACATTTGCAGTTATATCCTTTTTTCAATTCTTCTTATTTTTTCGAAGCTGATTGGTTTTAATCATGGAGTCGTTAGTGCTGTGGCATTTTTCCTTTTTACAATATGGGTAATTATTTCCTTTGCGATTTTGGGAAACAAGCGCCAACACTTATCGGATACATACGGTTTGGCCGGCATTGTCCGCACAAATATACATAAACTGGCAAAGAGTGCAGCGGTTAGTGGACTATTCAGCAACAACATCAATTTTCAAGCACATTACCAGAAAGTCTGCGAAAATCAAATTGAAGTCCTGCACGACATTATTATATACAACATCGGAGACCCCTCAAACCGTAACGAAGCAATGCTTAAATTTGCGGCGCTTAATAATGGAATCTTATCTGCTTATTGGATGCTAAAACCAACTATACCTTTTTCCTCAAAGTGGTACAAAGATAAGTATGAATATCCTAAATGGCATCTTGCTTCTGATGCTGAAATTTCTTTGGCGCTCAATACGGGGACAAACATTCAACCCAAACTAATTAAAGATGAATATTGGCTTGAAGATGCGATCTTCGACATAAATGATTTGGTTTTATCTCGCTTAATTGATACGAAGGATTGGGAAAATATATATTTGTACTGTTCTGATTTGAGTAATTTAGCAAAGCCCGCAGTTTTTGGCGGTAGTGCGAAATATTATTCAGAATATATGAATAAGACAATCACCCTGTTAATGCAGTTATATACATCCCAGCTTGATAGCGAAAGTGACGAAAGACATGGATTAATTGATGCTATTTGCATGCTTTTCATCTCCACTACCATTGCAATTAATGAGTATATGCATGTTATCAATTGGGATAAATATATTTCTGAAATGTTAAAAGCTAGAGTGTATCACGATGTTGACTTAAAGACAAATCCTTTCGCTAACAACGAAAACATTAAACGAATATTCTCAAGCGTATATGCTGAGTACATGCTCGAAAGGAAGAGAATTACTCCAGACTGGCTTATTGCGCAAATGCTTGCCAAAAACATCTATGATTATGTTGAGGAATTGGTACAAACTCTCGATGATGTTACAAATAATATTCCCTTCAATATAGGTAAAAAGCTGCACGAAAACAAAGCGTTTTTTGATGCGATGTTAATTTTTTCTCGAATGACAGAGTTGAAGTCAAAGTCATCAGTATCTATAGGAAAGCTGGAGGCGCTTATTTCCTTTTTAAAAGACAAGCATTTTGAAAAGACATACCTGTGGGCAAATAGCTCTTACGAAGCACTTATTACAAATAGCAATGCGATAACCAAAGAGCTACCCTCGTATTGGGCAAAATGTGCAGTTTATTTTTCACTTGAGAATTGGGATGATAACGATAAATTTCCTGACATCTTGGGACAATGTTATAACTATTTGTGCAATTACCTTGTACAGTCTATCGCAAACTCTGACTATGAAACGTTTTCGCTAAATTATGTAAACTTAAATCGTGTTATGCTTATATATCGTGAGTTCGCAAAAAAAGATGCTGCTAAAATAAAAGAAAGTCATAAGCAGCGCTACGCACTAAACCTTATAACAAAACCTCTTATAGACTATTCTGCGATAAGTGGATATGCTTATTTATGGGGTGAAATTGTTGAGCCAAAATGGAAAGTCCTAGTTTCAGACACACTCCAGAGAGATGTCGAAGCGCAAGGTGAAAATGCAGAGAATTTCTACACTGCATGGGTTGAGTTATGTACGCTTGCAGAGCAGAGTTTACCTTCTCCGAGCCTAATGAGTACGAACTGGGAAAATTTAATAGGACACGCTATTAGAGATAATAAGCTGTTGGAATATAAGGTTGGGAGGTTTGGATGGGATGGCATAAATACAGATAGTAAACTAATCAAAACTTTTTTAGGCCGATCGCCAGATTTTATATTTAATAAAGATGTGTTTGAAATTTTTCTGATTATGTGCGTGAACAAGCATTTGCCTGCAGACAAGCAATATATTGGACATCGGAAGTGGGAGGAGGATTTGGATAATGACATCGAGAAATAAGGAATTCAAATCTACACAAAAGAGTTTTGTCACCAAATCTGAGTCAAAAAACTATAGATATTCAAAGAGCTTTTATGGCCGTATGTTTTTAAAAGATCTTTGCACAAATTTTTCTATACATTTCTCTGGCTTTGCCAAACCTAATAAGTTCTTCACAACAAGTTCAAATGACAGTAATCTCGGAGAATATCTTGAGCGCGATGACTATGGGCTGTCAAATATCTTATCACAAAGCATGTACAATCTGCTTATAAATGGAGTCTCTTATATTGAAATCGTGTTGGGCTTTGAGGATGGTGAGTTAATAAGCATTTCTTTTGTGCCGCTCAGTATCACCAAGTACGCAAAGAGAAAAGGTGAGATAAGATTTTTTGCAAAAGATGCCTATAACGGAAAGCCTGTCGATTGGACCATAACTAACAATTTTCTAATTCGGCTTGACCTAAAGGATTTAGGGATGCGCCGGAATCGCTTTAGGAAAATCCTTAAAGGACTATCCAAGAAGGATATACCAAACTTCGATTGGCTTGCAAAAACAGGAATCTCTCTCTATGAGTACGCAAACAAGCAAATTTTACATTCGATGAAGATTGTGGGAAACACCTATTGGGATTTGCGCAAAAACGATAATGAGCATATAAGTGATGTACATCTATTATATCGGAAAACAATGTGTGATTTATTTAAATTCAATTTCTTAGAGTACATGTTGGCACAATATAATAAAAGCTTGCTATCACTTGGGGTTGCGCACGGTTTTGAGGGTGTGATAGCACATACGGCGGATATAAGCGACCATAGAGCAAAATTAGCACAATTGTTGTCAGGTGAAGTTAGTTGCGATAATATGTGTGATTATTTGTTTAGACGTAGCACATAAATGCACAATTGTTGCCGAATAGGGCCGTCAGACTTGTCTTGCTTAAAAGCAAGTGCAAATAATACGACAGAGAAAATGTTCAAAGTTTCGGACTTAGAATGGATACACCCTATGTTTATGCTTGCATCTAACCAAAATCCAACCAGCTACATTGATAGTCGTATTTTTTAACACTTCTTTGTTGCGCTTCATTTGCACGTTTACTCATTGTCTTTTCCCTCTGTGCTATTTTCTGTATTGCTAAAGTATTTTTTTAGCTCTAAAATCGATATTGCAACAGTGTTACTTGCCACGATAGGTACAAAAATTAATCCGATTGTTCTTGTTGCACCCGCTCTACTAAAGTTTGCTCTTCTATATGCCAAACCTAATTCTAAACAATCATCTAATCCCTCGTGATTAACATCAGCATAAATAGCTCTATAATCTGAATGATTTGTAGTGGTTATTTCAACAAAATTCATTCCTGAGCGTGGAAGAAGGAAAAACAGCAGACCGAGTAAAACAGCTATAAGCGCTGCGGACACTTTTATTCCTGATGTAAACCCATTCATATTTTTTACATTTGAAGAAGCTAACCACGCAAACAGTCCTTGCATGAGCATGAATACGAAAGCGATTATAAGATAAACATAAGAGTGATAATAAATCAGCAAATCCCATATAATAATTGACTCTATAAGTGACCAACTAAAAACACCGCTTACACCGAGTAAAATTATGATATATGTTAACGACATTAACAATGGAGAGAGTAAGAACTCAAATTTTTCAAACTTATCTAGTTGTCCTTTTTCTTCACCTTTCATCTTTATCTGCTTATAGAGTAAGAAGGTTACAAAAGCTATCACCACTATTAAGACTACAGTTTCTGCAAAATTTGTTAAGATACTCTTGATACTCATTACGTTTACCACCTTTATAATATCTGTTATAAATATTTTTGCATATATGCGCATATATTTCAACTGCTTAATTAATTAATGTCGTATGTGTCAATGTGTTTGTCAAGTAATGTAAGAGTACAGTACATATTTTATTCCTTCAAGTGGCCAAATTATTTGTCGCTATATCTATTGTATTTCATATAAAGTATGGTAAAATAAGTTGTTGTGTTTTAAGTTCAAAATCACCACAATACGAGGAATCTATGCCTATGGATGCAAAAATTAAATTTTTAGAAATGATTCAAAGTGTTATTACCCGAATGGCTTCGAACTCATTCATGTTAAAGGGGTGGGCTGTGACGTTGGTCGCGGGAACTTTTGTTTTGTCCGCAAGAGAAGCTAATAATCTATTCTTTTTGATAGCCTATGTTCCAATTTTGGTTTTTTGGTTTTTGGATTCATATTATTTGCAACTGGAACGTAAGTATCGCATTTTATATAACAAAGTCACTGATCAAAATCTAGATGAAATTGACTTTAAGCTCAGTGTCGGCAAGTCGAAAGCAGAGGACAAGACTTGCTTTTTTCAGAGCTTGATGTCCCCCACAGAACTGTGGTTTTATTTTCCAACCGCCATATTAGTAGCCATAGTAATAATCATTTCACAGCTTGCGATAAACTAAAAATCTTTTTTATAAAGGGGATACGCTATCATGGCAGAAATAAAAAAGATATACCGTGTTTTCATATCTTCGTGCACGCGCCTTTTAGAGTCAGAAAGACGTATTCTTTCTGGTTCCATTTTGGATGCCGGACACCTTCCGGTTCAAATGGAAAGTAATTTTTCCAGTTCAAACATTACATATTCACTCGAAACAGATATGAAAAAAATAGAAGAATCCGATTGTGTAATTGTTATTCTGAGCTATCTCTACGGAGAGCAAATAGGGAGCAAAATAAATGAATGTTCAAAATGTCCATTCTATACAAAGAAAGCTAAAATACCTAATTGCCTTAATTGTCATAGTGCAACTAAAAACTTCTGTCAATTATCCTTTACGCAATTTGAATATGAATATGCTAAGCTTATAGGTAAACCACTTATTGTAATCTTTAACAGAAAGTGTGATGATATTTCATCCTTTAAAGATGCAAATAATGTTTACTCTCAAGGTGGTCATGGCAATTGCGAAGAAGATTTTTACAAACTGAGATCTAATAACCAACAATTTGTACAGACCGCTACTATAAAACATGTAAACCCATATACAACACCGGAAGAATTTATTCGCGTGTGTTCCACTGCTGTCAAAACAGCAGAGCAATTGATTTTTGATAAAGAGCAAGAAAGCGACCACGAATATGGTCTTATACCATACTTACACTATTACCATGCGAAGGATGCGAAAAAAACTGCTCATTTACGCCTTGAAAATTTACAAAATCACAGTATAGAAACTGTATACGATAATCAAAAAGAAGCTATTGAATCTATTTTGATAGATTCGTCAAATCTCTATTTTGGGGAAAATGGAAAAATCGCACCTATTAAGGTTTTGGCTATCAGAGGAGACAGTTTCGTAAAGATGGGACATGACTGGTGTAAATTTATATTGGATGATGAGTTCAAGGATGATGAACATATACCAATAGAGTTTATCTTGGGTAATGATCAAAATGAAACATTAATCAGTGGAAGATATTCTGCTTTTAAGAAGAAAAATAACGCTTCAAACGAAGATTATTTGAAATTCAAAGATCGTTACCAAGACGAAATGAGGAAAGTCCATGATACGATTCTTAAGGAGGGCTGTTCTCTATTTTTACATAGTGAAGCACGCCTCCCTTTCAGAATGGTTTTTATTGGCAAATATCTCTACTTAAGCTCATTTGCAAACGACAAAAAAGCGGCTGAAACACCCGTGATGAAAATCAAAAGTAGCTCCTCGCTATATGAAGTTTGTGCGGAATACTACGACTGGGTAAAAAAATCATCATTCCCACACCCACTGTATGCACATACGAGGGAGGAGGCAAAGTAGTAATGATTAAATGTCTTTATATTGATGGCTATAATACCATTGAAAATGGTTCTGTTTTCAAAAATGCAGAGCCTAAGTGTTTTGACGAAATTTCCTCGATTATAGGATGTCAGAAAAAAGATATTGAAAACCATGCCAAATTTTTCTGTTCTAACTATGGCAATTCTGTTTGGGAATATCATGAAATATTTTGGCGCTCGCTCGTAAAAAAACATCATGGTTCTTTTGACGTTTCTTTGTTCGAGCAAGCCTATGATAAATTTTTGGATTATTATGAAGAAGAAGCCGCATTGTTTGATGATGCACTCCATGCCATAGAAATTCTTTCATCAAAGGCTAAATTGATTCTTGTTGCCAATGCAAATTCGAAAAGACAACAACGTCTTATTCATAAATTTAGTTTAGATAAATATTTTTATGATTATGTTATTTCTTCTGAAACTCCATATCAAAAACCTGATAAATTCATGTTCAAATACGGGCTTAAGATGTATGGCTGGAAACCCGAAGAAGTCTTGATGGTTGGGGATAAGTATGACAACGATGTAATGGGAGCAAAAAAGTGTGGTTTATTGACAGCCATATTAATCAGCAAAAATAGAGCTCCAAGCAGAAGCGATTTAATCCCTGACTTTATGATTAGTTCTCTAATGGAGCTTAACGACATTATAGATATGAGTCAAATTAAATCCCTTCATAGAATAAATGTTGTTTCAAAGACTTCAGAGAATGCAGGCAAACAAATAAGTGCGTTTATAGCTGCCGGTGGCGAGGGAAAGCGGCTCGGCGATATAGGAAAAACCACACAAAAATGTATGCTTCCGCTTTGGGGGAAACCAATGCTCTATTATGCAATCCTCTCACTTAAAAACGCTGGTTGTTCAAAAGTTGTATTGGCCGTAAATCACCTTAGTGAACAAATAGAGGAATATTTTGGGGAAGGGTCTGTACTTGGCATAGAAATCGAATATGTCAAAAGCAGTACTTTGGGAACATATGATGCAATATATAGATCCATCGATAAGCTAAGTGATCGAATAATTTACTTGCATGCCAACATCCTATTTCAAAACAGACTGTTGGAAAACCTTATAAACATTGGAGAGGATAGTAATAAAAGCGTTATTGCAGTTATTGATAGTGCTTCTTCTCTGAAACATGCACAGATAGAGTTGGACTCTGCTAATAAAATTACAGCTGTTGACTTGGACGAACGAAATGGGGTATTGCCATATACATTTTTGGGGATTGGTTATTATAAAAAAGGCGATATACTCCGCTTATATGACAATGATAACAATGGAATGGTAGAAAAAGTTATTCAGCAATTGCTTGACGAAGGAAACGGCCAAGAAGCTATGGCCTATCGTTATAATGGAGGGTGGCGTCACATCGAAACTGAACAGGATTATCAAGAGGTAAATGGTCAAAACAGATGGGAGATTTACTATGGAGACCAATAAAGTTAGTCGCCCATTTATTCCTGGATTGATAATAAATGTTACTGATTCTTGTACCTTTGACTGTAAATATTGTCCACCATGTGGCGAAAATCTCAGCAAGGGAACAATTGTTTATGACGAAAAGGCGGTTGTGTCGTTGATTTCGTTAGCAAAAAAGCATGGCGTTCAACAAATTCGATTTACTGGCGGGGAGCCTTTATGCGAACCAGAACGGTTGAATTTTTTTCTTCACGAATGTGGAAATTCGTTTAAACGAATAGTTGTTAATACAAACGGCTCCCTACTACATGATAACTTCGACTGGCTTGAAGCTTATCGAAATCAAATTATACTTAAGGTCAGTTTTGATACTTTGGATGAAGCGGCATTTAATGCTATTACGCAAAGAAAACTTTTTAACAAAGTTTATAGTAATCTTCAATCGGCTATTCAAAGAAAGTACCGAATAGAAGTTAACTGCGTTCTTTATGAGCAATCATTTAAAGAAATCGTCAATATAATTGATTTTGCAATTAATAACAACATCGATTTGAAAATTTTAACGGCATCTACTTACTATGGGTTTATTGACCCTGCAAAAAATGCAATGGAAAAAGCTAAGTTAGTTGAATACCTTTTGAGTTTAAGCTGTCAGTTTGCAGAAGAGCGATTGGTCGGTGAACGCGGTGCGCCAATGCTTGTTTATAGAGTTAGCACCAGTAAAATCACCGTCTTTGATTCAGCAACAAGTAATTGTCTCACCCCATTGAAGTGCTACTTTACAAGATGTGAAACAGAGTGTTCCCAATATCCGTGCGATTATGGGGCGTTCTCTATGGGTGTTAGTACAGATGGATTGTTTTCGATTTGTCGTGGAAGGAAGGATTGGGGAGAAATGGTGTTTAATGGTTCGTCAGATGAAATTGAAAAAATATTTTTGCGCCAACAAAAACAGTTTCAAAGCTGCTTTGAAATGAATGTTAACAAACTATAATTTAGGAGGTTTTTATAATGTTTAGTAAGGAATTAGCGGACAAAATCGATGCGGTGGCTCGTGAGGAAATCGCGACATATGGGCTGCCAACGGTGCGACATTACGATTTGTCGCAAGAAAAAGGGGTTGAGTTGGCAAATAAGCTGAATGCCGATGTTAACCTTGTCAAAGCGGGGATTGCCCTCATGGATATTAAGTTAGGACAAGCAGCAAAGGAAGGACGTCAGCCACAGCACGTTGAGGACTGTGTTGAGTTTTCTAAGAAACTACTCAACGATTTAGGCGTTGAAGAGCCATTTTATTCTGTTCTAATCAACTGTGTAGCGGCACATCATGGTACAATTCCTTTTGATTCCATTGAGGCCGAAATAGCTGCCAATGCCGACTGCTATCGTTTTTTACATCCTCGTGGAGTTATGTCTTTCCACGCCACTGTTGTTAAGCGCGGAATGGATCATGACGATGCGCTCAAAGCTGTGGAGGGCAAATTGGACGAAAAGCATGAAATTCTTTCTTTAGAGATAGCCAAAGACGATTTGCTAGAATATTATGTGATGTTTAAAGATATCCTCTCTACAGGCAAGGATTAAATTTCAACATATTGGCATTCGTGCCCGTGGACATCGCCACTTACAGAATAGCATTAGAAATCCGTGTTTACGCAAAACATAACAGGGGGGGCAGCATAGATGGCGAAAAGAGTTTTCTTTAGTTTTCACTATCAGGATGTAATTGATTTTAGAGCAAACGTAGTTAGGAATCATAAAACAACAAAGCATAAAAGTGCAGGATATTTCGATGCTTCAATATGGGAAAGCGCAAAAAGAACAAGTGATTTAGCCCTTAAGCGATTGATCAATAGCGAATTACATAATACCTCTGTAACCTGTGTTTTAGTGGGTTCAGAAACGTTTAGTCGGCGTTGGGTAGATTATGAAATTATGAAAAGCCTGAGCAAAGGCAATAGTATAATTGCTGTTCATATAAACGGGATTAAAGGAAAGGATGGTTGCACTAAAGTAAAAGGTAATAACCCATTGTATTATCTCGGATATTCTTATGTAAACGAAGGAAAATATGTAAAACTCCACAATTTCATTCAAGGGTCGTGGATGGATTATACAGATTTAGATGGGTGGGCCGTAAGCCAAATCGATGAGAAGTATAGAGATAAAATTTATAGACTTTCTGATGACTATCCAATATATGATTGGAGCGAAGATGATGGATACAATAATTTTGCGTCTTGGATAGAATAGTCATAAAATTTTGGATTTCCTTTGTCGTGAATTTCTTTACAAACAAACGGTATTATTCTAAAACTAAGTAACAATAGTAGTCTCTACAAAACAGTAATCCTATTTGAAAGGGGACGCACAGTATGAGTAAATATGTAATACGAGAATTTTACCCAGTAGAACATGGCGCCTTTTATTCAGAAAAGCTATTCGATATTTTTAGGATAATATATGACTGTGGTTCTTCTAGCAACCTTTCTTATCTTACTACATGTATAAATAAATATGTTAAAAAAGACGAGGAAATAGATGCATTGTTTATTTCTCATCTTCATAAGGATCATATAAGTGGTTTGCCCGAATTGTTAAAAAGAGCTAAGGTTAAAAGTATTATTTTACCTTATATGGATGATTCAGAAAAAAAGTTCCAAGTTTTCATTGATAAGCTCTCCAGAGACATGAATAACGAAGAGAACACAAACGATAGCACACAAATCCAAATTGATGCTTTGAACGTGATTGATATCATTAATGAATTCAGTGATGAGACAAATATAATAGAAGTGCAGAGTGAAATTATTAATGAAGATACACATATAGATAATCTTTCTGAACAAAATACTCCAATTTCTTCAGGTTCTATGATTAAGTTCACTGCCAAGTCTTTTTCTTGGGTGTTCAAACCATATAGTTATAAGAATACTAGTTATATGAGTAAACTTGAAGCCGAATTAAAAATGCAGGGCATTGACATATCCAAGCTCCATGATGCGAATTATTACAGTACAAACATTAAAAAACTTGTCAAGTGTTATGAAAATGCTCTTGGTTCCAAAAAAAGATTCAACATACACTCGATGATGTTGCTATCATATGCACAACAATCTTATAAATGGTGGTGTGGAGTTTATAGTGATGACATTCAACTGCATGGAAGAATGGATGATTCCACTGGATGCCTTTACTGCGGAGATGCTGACTTAAATAAAAAAGAAACAATTAAGATAGTTAAGCAAATAACTCAAACTGCTAATATTGGTCTAATACAAATACCGCATCACGGAGCTGTAGATAATTATAACGAAAACATAATTGTAGATATTTTCAAGCATTCTAAGCATGCACGCGGAAAAGCAATAATAAGCGCAGGAGTAAATTCCGGACAGAAAAAGCATCCGTATAGAGATGTCATGGCACATTTGCTTGCGAATCTTATAACTACGTATATTGTCGACAGAAAGGAAATTTGCTTTAAATACACGCACTATGACAACGCAAAAAATCCTTAATGCTCGCTTGCATAGGTTATTATGATGACTAAATTTCATCCGATCTAATATTGCGCGTAATTAACAAAATGTAAGGCACGTTCAGTGCGTTAATGATTTTTGGTTTTGCAAAGCGGTTGCTCCCGCAACCACGTAGGAATGTTCTTACCACACTTGAGGTAGGAACATTCCTTTTTTAAGTAAGAGATCATAGTTCTCGCACTCGCGCATTGGTGCATTATATGGGACCTGTCGCCATTTCAATCCACACTGGTTTGAAGCCACTGTTAAGCGAGGTCTTGAAAGATGGGATATTGGCCCACACTCTGCCGGTGTAGGGCACTTTTTCAAGCTTCAATATTTCTATCGTCAACCTACTTGTTATTGCTGATGCTATCCCTTTTCCTCTGTAATCAGGTAAAACATCAAAACCGATTTGCCACATGTCCGCACTTTCCGCGCCGCAACTTGCTAATCCGACTAATCGCGACCCGTCGTAGGCACCTACAGCCAACATGTCTGAATGCTTTGTTTGCTCGTTGCCTAAGGCATTGCTCCATCGTGTATCATATAAATGAGCAAAATCAACAGGTTGCATGGTTTTCATTTCATAATCGCACGAGATTGGCTTAACAGACTTTATATCAGGCAAATAATATTCAGCACTGAAATTGATTGTCCTGCCATGCTTGCGCAGTTCATCATTCAACACAAAAATCCCTGGCGGTGAAAAGCAATCTTCGATTTTACGCTCACTGATATAATCTAAAACAAATTGCGCTATATCCGCATGGACGGCAGCAACCACACTACCACCGAATGAAGTGAGCTTGCAAAAAGAGGGAGATTTAGCCCATCTTCGCGCGCTGAGATTTTCCTTAGAAATAACCACTTTGTTTTCGCTTAAACAAAAATCTTCCGGCACACAACTAAAGTCGACCGCTTGTTGTCGCATGGCGATTTCTAACATCATTTGATTAGTCATATCATTCCCTCATTTCGTCAATTTTACGCACTAAATTATATTAACATATATAGGCGTTACTTTTCACCTTTTTCTTGACTTTACGCAGTTCTTAATGAATTGTTCTAAAATTGATAAATGTGCTCAGTTCTAACGTATAACTCAGAAAGTGCGTTGATTATGTTGTCATACTTATGTTACAATTAATGAGAAAATTTAAAACAGGAGCATAAATTGTGGGAAAATCGTTAGTATTGGCAGAAAAGCCTTCAGTGGCTAAGGACTTTGCCAGAGTATTGGGGTGTCGGCAAAAGGGTGAAGGGTGCATGTACGGAGATCGATACATAGTTACCTGGGCCTTAGGGCATCTTGTCACGCTTGCCGATCCTGAAGTCTACAGCAAAGACTATAAAACATGGAGCTTGGAAAGCCTGCCCATGCTGCCGCCCAAGATGCAACTTGTGGTCATAAAGGAGAGCTCCAAGCAGTTTAATATTGTACAAAAACTGCTCAAGCGAGCGGATGTTTCAAACATTATTATAGCCACGGATGCCGGACGTGAGGGCGAGCTTGTTGCTCGCTGGATTTTGCAAAAGGCGGCTTGTAAAAAGCCTGCAAAACGGCTGTGGATTTCATCACAAACAGACAAAGCTATCCGTGACGGATTTCAAAACCTCAAACCAGCCGAGAATTATTATAACCTGTTTTTGTCCGCAGAAGCCCGCTCTGAAGCTGACTGGCTCGTAGGCTTAAATGTCACGCGCGCACTCACTTGTAAGTACGGTGCCAGCCTGTCTGCCGGACGTGTACAGACACCTACCCTCGCCATGATCGTCGCCAGAGAGCAAGAAATAAAGAGCTTTGTGCCAAAAGACTACTACACCATAAGGGCGCAATTTGGCGGGTTCTCAGCGACATGGCTATCAGCAAATGGTCACTCCCGCTTATCTAACAAAGCGGATGCAGAGGCGATTTTGCAGAGAGTTTCGGGCAAGCAAGGTAATGTATCTAATATACAAAAGCAGTACAAGCACAAAGCACCACCTGCTGCCTACGATCTAACTGAACTGCAGCGCGACGCAAACCGAAAATTTGCTTACTCCGCCAAGGAGACTCTGTCGATTATGCAGTCGCTTTACGAATATCACAAACTACTCACCTATCCCCGCACCGACTCGCGTTATATCACAGACGACATTGTCCCAACACTCCCTGAACGGCTACGAAGCGTTGCCGTTGGTCCTTATAAGGAGCTTGCCCTATCTCTTGCAAAAACACGCCCACTAAAGACGCTATACATTGTAAACAATGACAAAGTGAGCGACCATCACGCAATCATTCCTACAGACGAGCCGGTTGATTTATTATCCTTAACACCGAAAGAGCGTAATATATACGATCTAGTCGTACGCCGATTTCTGGCTGTACTCAGCCCTGCTTTTGAATATGAGGAGACTAAATTGAACATAACAATCGGGAAGGAGCGCTTTGCCGCGAAAGGCAAAATGATACGTGCGCCCGGCTGGAAGGTCGCCTATGGGCAGGCGTTTAACGACGAGGAAGACGAAGATGACTCCGATGTGAAAGAACAAACCTTACCTCAGATCCAGCAAGGCAGTAAGTTGGATATAAAATCCTGCGACATCATAACCGGTAAGACTAAGCCGCCTGCACGATATAATGATGGGACGCTACTCACTGCAATGGAGAATCCAGGTGGTAAGGAAATAAGCGCCGATATGCGCACTATTCTAAAAACGACAAGTGGGCTGGGTACGCCGGCAACCCGTGCCGATATTATCGAAAAACTGCTCTCGTCATTCTGTATTGAACGGCGTGGCAAGGAGATTGTACCGACCTCAAAAGGGATCCAACTTGTGGGGTTGGTTCCGGAAGATCTCCGCTCTGCCGAGCTGACCGCGAAATGGGAGCAGGAACTGGCTCTTATCAGTCGTGGTGCAGTTCAAAAAAAGGCATTTATTGACCAAATGCGAAAATATGCTTCAGAGTTGGTCAGTGCCGTTGCCGCAAGCGACGCAAGCTATGTCCATGACAATATGACACGAGATAAGTGCCCTGACTGTGAGAAGTTTCTGTTGGAAGTGAAAGGTAAAAAGGGAGTTATGCGCGTTTGTCCGGACAGAGAGTGCGGCTATCGCAAAAGCCTCTCTATGCAAACCAATGCAAGATGCCCCAACTGCCACAAGAGGCTGGAGTTGCGTGGCGAGGGAGAAAAGCGCCTTTTCGTATGCATCTGCGGACACAGGGAAAGACTCTCTGATTTTGAGAAACGTCGCAGTGAGTCAGGCGCATCAAAGCGAGATACGGAAAACTACCTGCGAAATCAACACAAGCAAAATGACGACAAAGGAAACTCCGCACTAGCAAGCCAACTAGCAAAATGGTTGGAGCAGCATTCAAATTAGTTTTCGACTTCTACAAGTCGAAAACATCAGGTTTCAGAGGGAGATTGTACTCCCACTGAAAGTGTTCCGCCTTCGATAAGCTTATAGGCGTGAGTCTTAACTCAAAAAACCCCCACTTCAAACGCCAAAGGCGTTAAGTGGTGGGAAAATGAAAAGCGTAAGGAGATATAAGATTTGGGTAAAAGTGAATCGTGTAAGAAATCAAACATGACCGGTAAAATCAAACGACAAGCCTTTATTTTCCTGCTTATTGCCACGGCCCTCTCCGCCCTTGCAGCCGCCTTGTCCGAAGGAGTATACAGCAATTTTTACAGCGAGGTATACAATGCAACTGCCGCTCAGCGCGGTTTCATTGAGTTCCCCCGTGAACTGCCGGGGTTAATAGCAGTAATTGTAATCTCAATGCTGTCCTTTCTTGGCGAAATTCGATTGGCAATTATTGCGCAACTTTTAACGATTCTCGGGCTACTTTTACTGGGCATTTTTACTCCGCCATTTGGTATAATGCTGATTTTTCTGTTTATCAATTCCATGGGTATGCACCTATACATACCACTTAAAGACGGCATTTCTCTTAATATAATAGGGGATGAAAACACCGGTCGTAAATTTGGCATTTTAAATGGTGTTCGAAATGCAGCAGGTCTTTTTGGCGGAATTATTGTGTTTGTTGGCTTTCGCTTCGGTTTCTTCAGCTTCCAACACACGGTTATTCGCAACTTTTTAATTGCCACAGTCTTTTTTGCCGCTGTGGTTCTGATTTTGTTAATATTGCGTAAAATGATAGGCGACCCACCAATCTCTACGGGCAAGGGCCGCTTCCTCTTTCGCAAAGAGTATAAGTTTTATTACGCTATGGCCTCCCTGCACGGCGCACATAAACAGGTTGCATATGTTTTTGGACCATGGGTTCTTATAACTATTCTGCTTCGCCAAGCAGACCGCATGGCGTTGTTATCTATGATTGGTTTAGCTCTTGGGATAGTTTTTATGCCGGCTGTAGGCTGGCTTGCAGACCGCCTCGGGTTAAGGCGAATGTTACTTGTTGAAGGCTTCTCTTTTATCACTATTTATATACTTTTTGGCGTGTTTACTGCAGGGCTTATGAACGAAACCGTTGCTGTACTTGGTATTCCAATTTTCTTTTTCCTATACGCTTTGTTAATCCTGGACAGGATGACAATGCAGCTCGGCATGATTCGTAGCCTTTACCTGCGTTCAATAGCCAAGGATAAATCCGAAATTACTCCAACCCTTTCCACGGGAATGAGTATCGACCATGCGATTTCAATTTTGTGTGCATTCCTAGGCGGACTGGTGTGGGATGCCTGGGGACCACAATATGTATTTTTTATAGCGGCGACATTGGCGCTTTTGAATGTGTTTGTGGCCTCGCGATTGCCTAAAGTGGTGCCCACTGAGTAAATGCTTTTCGAACATAATCACACAAACCATTAACGGGTATCAAATATAGTGTGATGATGCTATTGTTTCGACTTTAATTTTTCTATCAGAAAATTGAAAAGGATGGTGTGGTGCTGTATGGAGAATCACAAAAAGGATGCTAGTGAGCAAATCGACAACACCGAGTATTTCTTAGGACAACAGAAATTATTCGCAAAGCTAAAACACATTATGCAAAAATTTACGTTGAATTGGAACGAGTGGTTTGCCGACAAGCTTCCCATAATTGCATTTATACTATCAATAATTTCGCTAATAGTTGCACTGCTTACATGGCTACTCCCACGAAACCCGCCGGAGAGACCTTTTGTGAATCCTCCAGAAATTTCCACGATCGCCACCAGTACTGGGGTAGATATTTACGTTATTTCATCACAGCCTGGAGCGACAACCTACTTTACTGTTGATGGTTCTCACCCTAGTCGAGGTAGCTCTGGGCCTTACTCCGTCACCACAACTGAGCCGGTTGTTGTCAAGGCTATAGCTGTATTTGAAGACATTAAAAGCATTGAGGCGCACTATGTTATAAGATTGAACCAAGTCCCTCCTCCGAATGCAGACAGGGCATCTCGCAGTGTTGTTTCGGTTGGTGAAGAAATAACCCTTCGTTTTCATCATGAGGCAACTTTGTTTTACACTATTGATGGCACAGACCCATACCTATATAGCGACCTATATACATCGCCAATTCTGATCACCGAAGATGTTTATATACGTGTAAGAGCTTTTTTACCTGGACATGTTCCTAGTGATATAGTTTATTTCCGCTTCGCAGTAGATGGAAGCCGAGCTATTGTAGGGGAGGATAATCTTATAATAAGTATGGAGCCTCCAGAAACAGCGGAACGACCTCAGGCATCGCCTCAACCATCCAGCACTCCACGACCACAGCCTCCAACTCAAGCTGATAATTTTGGAATACAGGTAGCCTACACTAATGAAAATTATACAAACATTGGAGGTATAATTTGGCCTCTTCGCTGGCCTACTGTTCGAGTAGTGGTTACAACAGACTTTGATGTTGAAAGGGTGACGCTTCAAAGCAACCTTTCTCCTGAGTTTACTGTTGATATGACTTCGATAAATCCACGCCTGTGGGAGCATGATGTTGAATTTCGCATTACAGATACTGTCCATGTAGTTACTGTGGTCGCGTATGTTTCAGACGGACAAGTCGTCTCGCAACAAATCAATATTCGCGCAGGAAGCGAACGACCATGACCTACTGTTACTGAACATGTTGCGAATTTATTCTTCCAAATATCAATTACTTGCCTCTCACGAAGTTGACACAACATGAATCCAAACGTAAGTACGTGTTTTCTAATTTTCCTCAATGCCATCTTTTATTTGCGCAAGCAATGTCGGCACTTCTGAATGATCATCATACCATATCACTTTCACATTGAGTCTTTCTAGAACAGATGCTTGAATTACATCATTCGTTTTTTGAAACTCTTCAATTCCATTTCTTTCAGCTTCAGACCAAGTTCCTTCACAATCGCAACTCTTGTCACAAAGACAAGGCCTCACTTTCTGTCTAATCATAAATGCATAATGAGACCCTTCTTTATGTAAGTTTGCAGTTTCCAATAACCGTCGTAAATTGGGGTCAGTCATGGAGCAACCAATAAAAACAGCTGTGCGCTCAATTAAAAATTTCAACTGCACAAGATTCCTCCAATCATAGGGGTTTCCATAGAGTCCATGATACTCATCTTCAGAAAAGATTGTCGCATCATCCCTTGAGTTTTCGCATTTTGATCTATCTCTAGGCAAGAAGCCGTGTACATGATAAATTCCAATTTCGTTTTCGTGGGGGGCAGCTTTTTCGCGATAAATAGATTTATGCTTAATAGTCTCTCCAAAAGTTTTTTCAACCATATCATCAAAATTGTAATTCACGATTGCGTGAATGATACCATGACCGCTCCTTTCAGGTTTGCATAGGTATTGAATTTCTTTTAACAGCTTTGATTCTTCCGCGGAATTTTCTGTGTCCTTATAAAGAATTTCACGGATAGCGTCAAAATATTCACCTTTATCAAAACCTTCTTTCATATAGCGAATCTGAATCAGTGGCGAATTTCCACTTTGCTCTGCTAGAGTCTTCTTAATGTTTTCCATATTGCTCATAATCATTTCACTATATTTGAATTTCTCTCCATCTTCGGAAAGTTCTTTATTCTCAGAATCCATCTTGTCTGCTATCATTTTGACAAGTAGTTTTTCTATCAAAGTTCTCCAGTCTGGAATTTTTGCCTCTACAGACACTCCTGCCCCTAAAAATAATACTATATCACTTTTATCATATTGCTTTTTTAACTCTCCAATTTGTGATCTGCTTTCATCATCTGTTTCACCTTGATTTATTTGACCAATCCGCTTTTCAAGCACCTCATTAAGAAAATCATATTTATACCAAAGATTCTTTATCGCATTGCTGTAAAGAATGTGTGTATAGAGTAAGCCATTATTTTTCGCATTTTTTGCTTCTATACCAATATCTTTTAGCCTGTTGATACTTTCAATGCCTTTTCCATCGAATAATCTTTCCGAGATATTACGTCTATACCCCTCTGAAAGAATTGTTATATTGGTTGCAGGTTCTTTAATATATTGTAACGCATTTCTAATCGCATTGGCAGGTAATTTAGATAAGTCTAATTTTTCGCATTTCCCTTTGCGAATATCTCCTTTCTTGAGATTTAACAGACTCCTCATCCAGAAATCCTGCCTAACCATTGCTTTAGCTAGTGCTCTTGAGTCATCGTATTCATTAAGTTCGTTTTTCATAGCGGCATTCGCATCAAAGTAGCTCACTAGCTTGCCTGTTAAGAACCATAGTTCACGCTTAATGGAATCTACATTAAAAGCGTTCAGTTGCTTTTTATATGAAAACGGCTTCTTCGCTGTAATTTTAATTAGATCATCAATATCAACATTAGTTGCGTCAAATTTTAGAAACTCATCATATGCTTTTTCAGCTAGCTCAAAATAAAATTCATCTGAATTAGCGATATCTTGCATCTTCTCACTTTCAAAAAACGCACTGCGCAAATCATTCTCATATTTTTCTATAAATTTTAACATGTCTGCTCTCCTCAACTTTTTTCATACATTGTATCATATTTTCCACAAAAACATAATAGAAACCACAAAAATTCGTGCTAAAGAATAATAAGGAATGTAAAAAATTATGATAGATAACAATATCCTTATAGCTCGTATAGACGATCTCGCGACTAGCGCTATTAAGTCAGGTGTTGCAGCTTCGAAGTTTCTCACACCTGCAGATGCTGTGATTGCCACAGAATATTTTACACGAAGGCACGATGTAACCCTCGTAATTGATGGTGGTTATAACGGTGCAGAGCGTACTCGTGCTGTTTTTATAAACCCTGATTGGGGCGAATATGATCGTACCGAACTGTTTGCAGCACTCAAAATATCTCACCGTACACAAGACACATTAGGGCATCGTGATATTTTAGGCGCACTCATGGCGCTTGGGATAACACGAGAAGCACTCGGCGACATTGTTGTAGGCGAGCAGTTTAGTGTCCTCGTTTGCCTGCCGAAGATGGCTGAGTATATCGTCGAAAACCTCACTAAGGCAGGACGAGTGGGGCTAAAAGTTTCCCCAATAGATCTTGCTGAAATCCCTACTCGTGAAGAGGAGTTAACTATCAAGACTGACACTGTTGTGTCGCTTAGGCTAGACGCTATTTTATCAGCAGTGTTTGGAGTTTCACGCACAAAATCAGCAGAGCTAATTGCGGCGAAGCAAGTAAGTCTCAATCATCAAATATGCGAAAAAAGTGATAGAGAGGTATGCGAAAATGCTCTGCTATCTGTGCGTGGAATTGGGCGTGCAAAGCTACTTGAAATTGGTGGCACATCACGCAAAGGGCGAATCTTTGTCAAAATTGGTGTTTATTATTAGATTTAAAAAGTGACCTGATGTTGATTGCTAATAAAGCTTCGTTCTGTTAAACTGTGCATCACATAATACTAATCACATAATAGTAAAGGAATCAAAAAAATGAAATTCAATACCACTGATAACAAAGCGTCCGACATTCAAATCACATATATTGGCGGCGGCTCTCGCGGTTGGGCATGGGCTTTTATGACTGACCTTGCTTTAGAAGAAAGCATGAGTGGCACAATTCGCTTATATGATATTGATCTCGAATCAGCTGAAAACAATAAAATTATCGGTAATTATATCAGTGACCGCGACGATACTGTAGGCAAATGGAACTATCAAGTCTACACCGACTTAAATGAATCTCTGGAAGGTGCGGACTTTGTTGTGATTTCAATACTGCCGGGTACTTTTGCTGAAATGGAGTCCGACGTTCATCTGCCGGAGCGCTTGAGTATTTATCAAGCTGTGGGTGACACTGTTGGACCGGGTGGTATGATTAGGGCGTTGCGAACTATACCGATGTTTGTTCAAATTGCAGAAGCTGTTAAAAAAACCGCGCCGAATGCGTGGGTGGTAAACTATACAAATCCAATGTCTGCATGTATGAATGCATTATATCAAACATTTCCTGAAATAAAGGCTTTCGGCTGTTGTCATGAAGTTTTTGGAACTCAAAAAGTGCTCAAGGAAATGGTTGAAGACAAGTTTAACTTAAAAGATGTGAAGCGTAGCGATATTCAAATTAATGTCCTCGGAATTAATCACTTCACGTGGTTTGATTACGCAACATATAAAGGCATTGACCTGATTCCGCTATACAAAGAGTTTGTTGAAAAAAATTATGAAAAAGGTTATGGCGAAAAAAATGCGCATTGGGCAAACAAGTGTTTTTCGAGTAATCATCGTGTAAAATTTGATTTATTTAAGCGATATGGATATATCGCTGCGGCAGGCGACCGTCATTTAGCGGAGTTCATGTCAGGGGATGAATACTTGAACAATCCGCAGTCCGTTGATTATTGGGGCTTCGCTCTCACAACCGTCCAATGGCGAAAAGAAGATTTGGCGAAACGCATGGCCAAGAGTCTCAGGCTCGCTAAGGATAAAGATGAAATAAAGCTGGAACCATCGGGTGAAGAAGGTATTTTGCTGATTAAAGCGCTTTGTGGAATTGAAAGCATTGTAAGCAATGTGAACATCCCAAATACTCACGCTCAGATTTCTAATCTTCCAAGAACTGCAATTGTTGAAACTAACGCCGTATTTAGTAGAGACAGTATAAGACCCATACACGCAGGAGCACTACCCGAGCAAATCAAAGACTTAACTATGCCTCATATCGAAAATTTGAGTTCTATATTTGAAGCATCACAGACCTTCGATAAAGAACTTGTTGTAAAAGCGTTCCAAAACGATCCGCTGATCCGTGGCAAAAACTGCACTGAATCTGATGTCAGATTATTAGTAAATGATATGATAAAAGAAACACTAAAATATCTGCCGTCGGATTTTGGTGTTAGTTAGATTGCTTCTCGAATATTGAAAATTTTATAGAAAAGCATAGGTTCGTGTGATACAATGTCGATCATAGAACAATTAAATTCACGAAGGAGATAATACATGAAAGCACCGAAAAAAGTTGTAAGAACTAAAATGGTCGAATTAAGCTGTGGTAATTATGGAGCATATAAGTACAAGCTGGCAAAGGGCGGCGCTGCTATTCGACTAATCGAACTAGAAACACAAGAGGTTTACTCTTTTTCAAAAGATAAGCGCTCTGGTAGACCAGTTGCATATGGACCTCCTGCAAAGTTTGAGCAACTTGATTATGTTCCGCTATATGAGGAAGCATTGGAAAAACTCAAGAATGTTAAGTACGGCAGCAGAGGCATTGTTAAAAATGAAAGTACTGATTCTTGCGGTAATATCACTGTGGAAAATGCTGTTAATCTGGATACCGGGGAAAGTATCACAAAAGACATTGAAGACAATCTCGAAGTTATGCTTGATGCTCATGATTCACCAGACTATGATTTTATCGTTGATGAATATGGAATCGGTGGAAAGATGCAGCGCGCTTCTGTTAACAGATTGAATCGCGAACTTATTCAAAGCATACCAAAAAATCGCGCAATGCTCGATCTAGTAAATCAAAAAGGTGTTTCGTCTTCTGAAGTTGCGTTTAACCTTTTCTTTAAGCATATTGGTCGTTTAGAGCGAAATATTCAAGAGCAAGACGCCAGAGCAATCTTAGAAGCTTTAAATATCGACTATGGTCGTAATATTTTAAAAGAGTTGATTGTTCAGATTCGTAAGATGAAAGGCCGCCGCTAAATTAAATTATTAATGATTTGAGTAAATATTTATACATAAACTCGAGAAAACTCTTGACCTTCCACCTAGTGCATAGTGTAGAATCTAATCATACGTTCTATTCTTATAGCTCTGGGGGAGGGTCACTTTATGCTTATAAAGGAAGTAGAAGCAATAACTGGAATCACAAAGAGAAACATACGGTTTTACGAAAAAGAGGGACTCTTAAGTCCCGATCGAAGTTCGGAAAATAAATATAGGCAATATACCCATGATGATATCAGAAGATTGAAAGAAATCAAAATGCTTCGTAAGCTTGGTGTGGGTCTTTCTGATATTAAAAGCGTTCAAAGTGGGGCTATGACTTTAAGTGAGTGCATCGAAAAATATCTATCTTTCTATACTTCGCAAAAGACTGATTTAGAGAAAATAATAGAACTTTGCACAGTAATACAGAAACAAGAAACTGACCTACGAAGCTTAAATACCGATTTCTATATAAGTAAGCTAGATTCTACAGAGCAAGGCAAATTAAAACACACAAATATTGCCAATGATTTCATAACGAAAGCAAGAGGTGTCTTGCCCATTCATCCAAAGTTTTTCTTTGAGCCGGATGAACCAATTATGGATCAATTCGAGTTTGTAAGCGAGCTTGAAAAGTACGCTGAACGCAAAAACAAGTCGCTGACAATCATTAGTATGGGAATGCGTCCGACAATCATGCTTGATGGACAAAGATATATATGTGCATTAGAAATGCCACGTTACCTTCATTTCCCCTTTTCGATATTTTTTGTTACAAAAATGAATTTTGGCTACCGCTTTGTCTACTTCTATGAAGATTATCCCAATACATGGTGATCTAAGTAGTTTGTTTTAATCTCGATTATTTTAATCAACATTTAACAAAATTCATGTTAAATGTTGATTTTATTTCAATTATGAATGAATAATTTACAATTTCTGCCTTGACTATTGTGCAAAAAACAGATAGGGTATAGTGAATAAAATTCAGCTACAAATTTATAGAATAAAAGGAGAAATCCATTGAGTTACAGAATTATAACTGATAGTGCATGTGATCTTCCTGAAGACAAGGCGCAAGATTGGCTCACTCGTGTTCCGCTGTATATAAATTTGGGAGAAAAAACCATAACAGATGGAGAAGATTTAAATTCAGAAACTCTTCTACAGGAGATTTCCAAATCCTTAGTTGGCCCAAAGTCTGCATGTCCATCACCAGGTGTGTTTGCTGAGTATTATGGCAAATTTGAAGGTGACCTTTATGTTGTTACCCTTTCAAGAGAAATCAGCGGCACTTACAACAGTGCTCTACAAGGCAAAGATATCTACTTAGAAGATAATCCCAACAGGAATATCCACGTGTTTGATTCTAAGACAGCCTGTGCAGGAGAGGTTCTCATTTGCGAAAAAATCAGAGAACTTGCTGAAAGTGGCTTGTCCTTTGATGAAGTTGTAAAACAAGGGGAGGCATTCATTGGAGAAGCTGGCACTATGTTTGTGCTTGAAGATTTAGAGATCCTTCGTAAGAGTGGCAGAATGAGCGCTTTACAAGCAGCTGTGACGAACACGCTAAAATTAAAGCTTGTCATGCATGGTACTAAGGAAGGTACAATTGCAAAGGTAACCCAAGCTCTCAGCATGACCCAAGCCCTAAACAAGATGGTGCACATAATCTCTGAAAAGGCACTGCAAACGAATGCTGGTGAAATTCCAATGCTAGTTATTACTCATTGCTTTGCAAAAGAGCGAGCAGAATACATCATAAAGAAACTGAAAGAAACATGTAATATAGCAGAAACCATTATTTGTAAAGCTGGTGGAATCGGCACTATGTACGCCAGTCGTGGTGGAGTGGTTGTTAGTTTCTCATAGTTTTATTTTCAACGTTTAAAGCGGTTGGCGTATCAAGTCGACCGCTTTTTAGTAAGCTTTGCAACAAATACTCATTTGAAAAAGATGTTGCATAGTTCATCTTATAAATGATAAAATAGCGCAAGCTAAAAGGTCTTTTATTCTGGAGCGAAGGATAGTAAAAAGGAGAGAAAATGATTAAAGGGTTTAAAATGAAACTCAATCCTGGTCAGGCGGCAGAGTACGAAAAGCGCCATAATGAGCTCTGGCCGGAAATGGTCGATATGATTCACGACCATGGTGGTAAAAACTATTCTATTTTCCTCGATGCTGAAACCAACACACTCTTTGGTTATATAGAGATTGAGGATGAAGCACGCTGGAAACAAGGAGCAAACACGGCTATCAATCGCAAGTGGTGGGACTTTATGGCAGACATTATGGAAGTCAATCCTGATAACAGCCCGATAGCAATAGACCTCCCATTAATGTTTCACTTAGATTAAACTAAATTTAACACACGAAGGGAATGCTAAAAATGAACCTTTCAGGACTTATTGAACTTTCAAATAAATATGGAAAAGATCCCCAGCTCGTATTAGGCGGCGGTGGTAACACTTCGCAAAAAGATGAGCACGTCCTATATGTAAAATGTTCAGGAACAAGCCTTGCTACCATTGATGAAAGTGGCTTTGTTCCTGTATCCCGCAAGGCTCTAGATACAACCCTCACTAAGAACTATCCGTCAGATGATAAAGGACGCGAAGCTGCCTTCTTGGCAGATGTTTTGGCTGCACGCACTCTATCCGATGAAACTAGACGCCCCAGTGTGGAGGCGTTACTGCACAATCTTTTCCCAAAAAGATATGTCGTACACCTGCACCCTGCACTTGTAAATGGGCTTACTTGTGGCAAAACAGGAGAACTCCAACTAAAAGAGCTGTTTGGCGATAGCGCAGTTTGGATTCCCACAACTCGTCCGGGTTATGTTCTTGGAAAACTCTGTTATGATGCTTTACGTAAGTATAAAAAGAATATAGGCAACGATGTTCAGCTTGCTTTCCTTGAAAATCATGGAGTCTTCGTTGCTGCCGACACAGAAGAAGAGATTGATTCTCTCATAAAAGATTCTATTAATAAATTACAATCAGCCGTAACCTATTCTCCAAGCCAAGAATATATAACGGTAATTGATGCTGATATTATTGCGCAAATCAAAGAAAAGACCGGGTGCTCGTATATAGAATTCCGTAGCAACTCACAAATTTTAGATTACTTAAAAGATAAAGATTCCGCATTAGACATATTATTGCCTTTCACTCCTGATCAAATCGTATATTGTGGCGCATACCCAGCATATATTAGAGATATTTCTGAATTAAGCGAACTGTCAGGCAAGATTGTTTTAATGAAAGATGTTGGAATATTCGCAGTAGGAGAAACTGAGAATGAGGCGAAATTGGCAATTGAAGTATTCTTAGATGCTGTCAACATTGCAATCTATGCAAAGAACTTTGGTGGAGCACAGCCTCTTCCGGAGGAGTTGATTAATTTTATTACATCTTGGGAAGCAGAATCTTATCGTCAAAAGGAAGCAAAAAAATAGTAGAAATGGAGCATGTACATATGGAGCGTTATCTTCAAACTAAAAAAAGATATGAAGCCTTAGGTGTTAATGTTGAAGCTGAGGTTCAACGTTTAGCTACAGTGCCTATTAGCATACATTGCTGGCAGGGTGATGATATCAACGGCTTTGAAACTGCAGAAGAGTCACTATCAGGTGGAATACAGGTCACAGGAAACTCTCCCGGTCGAGCCAGAAATCCTGAAGAGCTTATGGCAGATTTTAAAAAAGCTATTTCGTATATTCCAGGTAAAAAAAGACTTAGCCTGCACGCTATCTATGCTACAAACAATAACGAAAATGTAGATCGCGACCAGTTAAAAACTGAACATTTTGCTGATTGGATAACATTTGCAAAAGAAAACAATATTGGATTAGACTTTAATCCCACATTCTTCAGTCACCCGAGAATGAAAGATGGACTCACCCTCTCGAGTCCAGATGAAGGAGTGCGACAATTTTGGATTCGTCATGGTATTGCAAGCCGTGAGATTGCTGCTGGATTTGCAAAAGCACTGGGCGAACCTGTAATTAACAATATCTGGATTCCTGACGGATTTAAGGATGTGCCTGCAGACCGACTAGGCCCAAGACTGCGCCTAAAAGATAGCTTGGATCAAATATATGCAAAGAAGTTCGAAGGAGTTATAGATTGCGTAGAAAGCAAGGTTTTTGGCGTGGGGCTTGAATCATATACAGTAGGCTCTAGTGAGTTTTATTTGGCATATGCTGCTACCAATCCCGGAGTCTACAACTTGCTGGATAATGGTCACTATCATCCAACTGAAATGGTAAGCGATAAAATCTCCAGCCTCTTAGCTTACTTCGATAAACTTCCGCTCCATGTCACACGCCCTGTTCGTTGGGACTCAGATCATGTTGTGGCATTGGATGACGAACTAAAAGAGATTTGCAAAGAAATATATCGAAATGACGCCCTTAACAAAGTGCTCATTGGACTAGACTTCTTTGATGCATCCATTAATCGCGTCGCTGCATGGGTAATTGGCACGCGAAATGTGCAAAAAGCACTGCTGTACGCAGCGCTCCAACCTCACAAGCAACTACGCGAGCTACAAGATAAAGGCGACTTTACAAGACTATTTATGCTACAAGAAGAGCTCAAGTCTATGCCCTTTGGCGATATATGGGACTATTACTGTGAAACTCAATGCGTCCCTGCAGGAGCAGAGTGGTATGATTCTGTCACGGAGTATGAAAAAAGCGTACTATTAAAACGTGGATAGACACAGCCCGCACCTGACTATTGGAGGACGCTAATGACTTTGGAATTTTTACACCCAGCCGATCAGCTTGTCCAAATCATGGACAGAATTTATAATAATGACATGACCACAACTTCTGGCGGAAACCTATCCATCCATGACGACAACGGAGATATTTGGATTACTCCCTCAGGTATAGACAAGGGGTCATTAACTCGTAATGACATTTGTTGCGCAAAGAAAGACGGTACAGTCATCGGGCCTCACAAGCCTTCCATTGAGTTAACCTTTCACGCTTCTGTATATCGCAAACGCCCTGATATTCGAGCCATACTACATGCACATCCTCCTTCCCTTATCGCATTTGCTGTCACCAGAACATTACCAAACATTAATCTGGTCGCTAATGTTCGCAGGACGCTTAATGCAATTACAAAGGTAGAGTATGCCGTTCCCGGCTCTGAATTGCTGGGTGATTATGTTTCTCAAAAATTCCAAGAGGGACATAGCACAGTTGTGATGGATAATCATGGTGTTGTAGTTGGTGCGGCTACTCTTTTTGACTGTTACAAGCATTTTGAAACTGTTGAGTCTTTGGCAACCCTTGAAATAAGCGCACGTAAGCTTGGCACTCTAAAACCTTTGAGTGAGTCTGAGATTAATCTAAGTGCTACATATGATCATATTTTGATGGATGAGCTTGCCGTTAACATGCGGAGCTCTGAGGAGTATGCAGCTCGTCGAGATATGATTAATCTGATCCGTCGCTGCTATAGAAAAAAACTCTTCAACAGTACTCAAGGAACATATTCTGTGCGTTTATCCGACGGCTCGTTTATAATTACTCCATACGATATAGATCGCGCTCACATAGATGAATCTGATTTGGTGCTCATAAGGCATGGTATGAGAGAGCAGGGAAAGATGCCCTCACGCGCAGTAAAGTTGCATCAAACCATTTATAACGAACATCCGGAAATCAATTCTGTGATTGGGGCAACTCCGCCTCACTCAATGGCATTTGCAGTTACGGACGAACCCTTTGATCCACGAACCATTCCGGAAAGCTACGTACTGCTTCGTGAAACGAAAAAGGTGCCGTATAGCTCTCTGTATCTAGAACCTGAGTTGGTGTCCGCATCCTTTAGCAATAAAACTCCGGTATTAATATGCGAAAACAATCAAATACTGGTAACCGGAAATTCTCTCCTTCAGGCATTTGACAGGCTTGAAGTTATGGAGGCTACTGCACAATCCATAATACAGGCGCGTGGCATAAACGAGCTTGTTCATATTACAGATGAAGAAGTAATAGAAATACACAAAGCTTTCAATCTAAGCTAATGCTTCTATTGAAAGCTTTGCAGTATATCTCAATAACTGTCGGCAACTAACAGATTGTTCCGCCACCTACCACAATATCTCCATCATATAGCACAACGGCTTGCCCCTTTGCAATTGCTCGTTGTGGCTCATCAAATTCCACGGACACCAGACCATCTGGTGTCTTTTTTGCTGTTGCCCATTGTTCCTTTTGATTATATCTTATCTTGGCTTTAACACGGATAGGCCGATCAGGTTCATCACATGAAATCCAATTGAAGTTCCTTGCGCTTAATGAGTTCGAAAACAGCTCATCATTCTCACAGAGTGTGACAGTGTTGTTTTCTATGTTTTTATCACCAACATACATGGGTTTGTCAAAAGACAGTCCTATGCCCTTACGCTGGCCAATTGTGTATCTTATTAGCCCTTTATGCCTGCCCAGCACTTTGCCGTCACTGTCGATAAAATCGCCATCATTATATTTTTTCCCGGTATGATGCTGAATAAAGCCTGCGTAGTCACCGTCACGGACAAAACAAATGTCTTGGCTATCTCGCTTCCTCGCATTAACAAAGCCTTGTGCTGTTGCAATTTCGCGAATTTCTTCTTTCTTTAGTCCACCAAGAGGAAAGAGGGTGCTGGCTAGTTGATCTTGTGTCATGGTATATAGTGCGTAGCTTTGATCTTTTGCTTCATCAATGCCTTTTTTAAGAAGATAGCGACCAAGCTTTTCATCATATTCGATACGTGCATAATGTCCCGTAACCACATAATCCACTTCTAGTTGTTTTGCACGATTCATCAGCTTCTCAAACTTCATATACCGATTACAGTCAATACAGGGATTGGGTGTTTCGCCTTTTTCATATGCTTCAACAAATCGATCAATTACTTGTTCATTGAAGTCATCTGAGAAGTTGAAAACATGAAATGGCATGTCTAATGAATTTGCCACACTCCGTGCGTCTTCAACATCTTCAAGAGAGCAGCAAGTCTTTTCGTTGCTGATACCTATATCTTCATTATCAAATAGCTTCATTGTAATTCCTGTACAATCGAAGCTTTGTTCATTCATCAAGCATGCTGCTACAGAACTATCAACACCGCCACTCATGGCAATAATTGCTTTTTTCATTATGCTCTTTGTACTCCGTTTCGCAAATAATTTGTATAGAACATTTTAACATATCTGATAGAAATGCTCAACTGAAGACATATAATAGTGAATAGGTTGCAATTGTCTTGTATTCGTTGCAGTGCAAGATTTTCGGACACAACGATGGAATCTTTTGTGTAAAATTTGCTTGATTTTTCAAAAAAATGTGATAGGCTTATTATCGCGTGTTTATTAACGCTTGAGAAATTATGAGGTCTCTCAAAAAACATTATGAACGATGCAACTTTTTCTATACCTCGTGAGTGTTAATTATAGAAACGTGAAATAATGACAGCATTTTTATATTATTTAAAGGAAAGAGGATTAAAAATGAAAAAAATCACTAAACTTACTGCACTACTCATCTGCACTCTACTGCTTACAATAAGCTTAGTTGCATGTGATCAAGAAGAAGAGTATGTTCCCGAGCCGGAACCGGAAGTTGTATATACTCCGGAACCTGAGCCAGAACCCGAGCCTGAGCCGGAACCCGAGCCTGAGCCGGAAGACGAGTACGAACCGGAAGACGAGCCAGAACCTGTTGTAGTTGGAGCTCTCGGTGACCTTCCCGACGATATTTTCAGCTTTGCATTTAGCTTAAACGGCGATATCTTCACTTTACCTTTCCTATATTCTGAGTTTTATGAACACGGATGGGAACTTGCTAGTGCGATTGACGATCTTCGTCCAAACAGCAGAACATTTACATCAAACGCCTTGTTCCGCGGAGATGGCATTGGTTTTGATGCAAATAGAGAAACAATTGGCATTTCAATCGGCAATCTGACAACAAGTTATATTGCATATTACGAAGGTCATATTGGCGGTCTCACATTTGACTCTCGAAATGCCGACTCAGGTACTGAATTTCTTTTGCCGGGCGGCATTACTGTAGGTTCTTCATATGATGATGTTCTTGCTACATACGGCGAACCTAGTGACAGACGCTCTACAGACATGTTCTATACTTTTGTATATCAATTGGCAATCCAATCTGATGTTACTATTAGAATCTCAAGAGAAACCAGTTTAGTTGATGAAATCAGAATGATCAACTTTGTTGAAAGAGAACGAGTTGAATTTGATGGCGAACTGCCTGAAATCGCACAAGGATATGTTGCTCCAACAACTCTCGGCAATGACTTTACACAAGGAATAGTAGAGCTTGAAGGTGTTATTTACCAACTTCCTGCACCGCTTGGCGTATTTCTAGCAAACGGCTGGGAACTCGTATCTGAAAATGAAATGGTTGCTGCAAGTCGTACATCTGTACTCAGACACATTAGATATGGCAACCAAGTCATGCGTGTAAACATTAAAAACTACGATACTGTTGAACAACCTCTCACAAACAGCTTTGTTATCAGTATTGAGTACAACTACTTTCAATGGGTTGGTAATATCGGACTGCCCGGAGGAATTACACAAAATTCTTCTTACGCAGATGTAATGGCATTGTTTGGCGCATACACTCGCCGTGAAGAAAGCGCAAATTTTTCACACTACACATGGGGTTCAACACGTGAAAGAATTGTTGTAAGTTTCAACCTTGAAACAATGGCAATACATGGAATTTCTATGGAAAATGATTTGAGAGAACTGCCTTGGTAGGATAACTGAGGATATAATTAAACAGACCGAGATTTATAGCGATTACAAATCTCGGTCTGTTTCTTTTTTCTGTTTTTACCTTAACTTTACGACTGCGAATATCCTTTTTGTGTTACATGCTCTTTAAGCAACACATCATGTGCTCCGCCTTCTACTATTGAAGTAGAAGATATGAGTGTAAGTTTCGCTTTGTCTTGGAACTCAGGTATTGATTGTGCTCCGCAGTTACTCATGGTTGAGCGCATTTTCCCAAGTGTTAAAGCGACGTTATCCTTTAGGCTACCTGCATAAGGTACATATGAGTCAACGCCCTCTTCAAATGCCAGAGATTTTGAACCTCCCATGTCGTATCTTTGCCAGTTTCTTGCACGAGCTGATCCCTCTGCCCAGTACTCCTTCATATAGCTGCCACCGATACTTACACGGCTGGTTGGGCTTTCGTCAAAGCGTGCAAAATAGCGCCCTAACATAAGGAAGTCTGCTCCCATTGCTAGCGCAAGTGTAAAGTGGTAGTCATGCACAATTCCGCCATCAGAACATATTGGAATATATATTCCGGTTTCTTCATAATATTCGTTTCTTGCTTTTGAGACTTCTATGACTGAGGTTGCTTGTCCGCGACCAATGCCTTTTTGCTCACGTGTTATACAAATTGATCCTCCGCCGATTCCTACTTTAATGAAGTCCGCTCCACAATCGGCAAGGAATCTAAAGCCATCACCATCAACAACATTGCCCGCACCAATTTTAACTTTTTCGCCATAGGTCTTACGTACCCAGTCGATTGTGTTCTTCTGCCACACAGTATATCCGTCAGATGAATCAATACACAGTACATCTGCGCCTGCTTCAACTAGTGCAGGGATACGCTCTTCATAATCGCGGGAGTTAATGCCCGCTCCGACAACGTATTTTTTGTCTGAGTCCAATAATTCAAGTGGATTCGCTTTATGTGAGTCATAGTCTTTACGAAAGACCATATGTGTTAATCTGCCTTGTTCATCAACTATCGGCAAGCAGTTTAACTTATGTTCCCATATAATGTCATTGCACTGTTTCAAGGATGTTCCCACCGGTGCCGTAACAAGTCTTTCAATTGGTGTCATAAATTCTCGAACATACTCCGTACCATCCATTCGACTTATACGATAATCGCGACTTGTTACTAAGCCAACAAGACGTCCATTACTCGTTCCGTCCGAAGTTACAGCAACTGTTGAGTGCCCTGTTCTTTTTTTCATTTCCAAAATGTCTTTTAATTGTGATTCTGCACTAACATTAGAATCACTTGTAACAAATCCTGCTTTATATGATTTGGCACGCTTTACCATCGCAACTTGATTCTCAATCGATTGCGAGCAATATATGAATGATAATCCGCCCTCTTTTGCTAATGATACTGCCATATTGTCATCAGATACCGCTTGCATAATGGCCGAAGTTAAGGGTATGTTTATATAGAGTTCTGACTCTTCCCCTCGCTTATGCTTTACCAGTGGTGTCCTCAAGCTGATTTTATCCGGCACACAATCCTCTCCAGTATAGCCCGGCACAAGTAAGTACTCACTAAATGTATGCGAGGGTTCTTTGAAAAAATAAGCCATAATAATCATTCCTTTCAATAATTAAAGTTTGATGGTAGCGTGTTTTGTGTTTTATGTTGTGTATTAAGGTATTATATTGGTGAAAATGGTTTTATGTCAAGGGTTATGATTAATAAGAATTCTTAAATTTTTCTAATTTTGTTCATTTTATGTACATAAACATCGATTAATATATATAGTAGCAAAAGAAATGATTTAAAAACATTTTTTATGCTATCTGTAAAATCTATTAAACGAGGAAAGACTTATGAATCACACAGAGAATAATAACAATTTAAATTCGGAAACTCCAAATCCGAATCCCCCAACTGACCACTTAAATGTCACTCCTTATAGCGAGCCTATCTATTCTGCCCCCACTCACGACCCCCAAACGCCATTTAATCAAACTCACTACAATCAACCTTTCGTAAATGCTAATTATAACGAGCCGCAGTATACTAACGAGCCTGTTTATAATCAACATGTGCAACAACCGCAGCCGTTTTATAATAACGATCCTCACTATACTGCACAGGCGTATTTTGCACAACAAAATAGTGATCAAGGCTATAGTCCCGTCACAACTAACGAACCTCAACGTTTTCCCGGTGATATGTATTCGCCCGGAATATGTGTAAATCAACCTGACCCTAGAGCGCGCGCTAACGGAAACGGAACAAGCAATATTCCACGTGAACGCAATAATAGCGGACTTGTCGGATTTATAAGAGCTATGGCTCTCGTGCTTGTCTGTGCATTTCTTAGTGCTGCTGCCGCCTATGCAGTAATTGAATATCGTATGAACCGCGATGACTTTACAACAACACCTCAGATTAATCAAGTCACACTTGGTGCCCCTGTTCCTGAAAGACGTTATTCCGAAGAGAATGTACCAACCCCTGTAGTTGCTGCCCCTGATGTGATGTCAGCAGAAGACATCTTTGACATGGCGCGCTCTCAGGTAGTTGTAATTAGTTCTTATATGCCGGGTTTATTCGGTAATTCTCCGGTTTCAGGTTCAGGATTTATTATTTCTGACGATGGTTTTATCTTAACTAATCACCATGTTATAGAGCTTGCCCATCTAAATAATGTACCAATTATTGTAACCTTAAACGACGGAACATCTTATGAAGCTGAAGTTATCGGATTTGAAGCCAGCAATGATGTTGCTGTTATTAAGATTAGTGCTGAGGGACTAAGTCCTGTACACATTGGAAACAGTGATGCCATACGAGTAGGGCAAACTGTATATGCTATCGGTAATCCCTTTGGAGATTTAGTTTATACCATGACAGACGGCATTGTGTCTGCGCTTGACAGAGTCGTTTCTGTTGAGGGCAAGAGTATCAGCACTTTCCAGTTTAGCGCAGCTGTTAATCAAGGTAACTCAGGTGGGCCAATCTTCAACACACAAGGTGAGGTGCTTGGTATAGTAACAGCTAAAGTTGTTCGCGGAAATGTTGAAGGTATCGGATTTGCCATACCAATCAATGACGCAATGGAAATTGCAATAGAGCTTCTTGAGCGTGGTTATCTCTCCGGCAGACCACTGCTTGGCATTATCGGTCAAACTGTTTCGCCAGCCAATGCAGCATATCTCGACTGGGTAGAGGGCGTTCTTATAAGAGATGTTACTTCCGGTTCTGCTGCCGATAATGCAGGGATTGAAGTTGGTGATATACTTGTCGAACTTGGTGGCGAAGAAGTCACTTCACTGGAGCTGTTGAGGTTCGCTTTGCGCGATCATAGAGCAGGCGATACAACATCTATAACCGTTTGGCGACAAGGGGAGCTCATAGATTTAACAATTACATTTGATGAAGACTTGCACGCAGGTCGACCGGAACCAAGACCTCCTTTTGAAGAACCGGAACTCCCTGATCCATTCGAGGACATGCCATAAGATTGTAGCAAAACACAAAGATTCTTCGGACGACAAGATAATCGCTCGAAGAATCTTTTTATATGCTTGTGTATTCTTTACTGTTAACTCCTAGATACCGTTAACTTCTTGGATTCGCTTGTAGAATGGATGTAACTCTTTAAGATAATCTCTGTATAGATCTATATGCTTTTTATACTGCTCTGTTCTAGCTGCATCCGGAGCGTACTCTTTTCGTTTTTGGATGTAACTCTTTGCTGTTTCTTTCAGATCTCCAAATAACCCGATTGCATTACCTGCCAGAATTGATGCACCCCACATGGCGCAGTCGTTTCTGTTAATTGTAAAATATGGTCTATCTGTAGCATCTGCTGTCATTTGTACCCATAGCGGACTCTTCGCTCCGCCACCTATGACGCGAACAGGGCCTTTTGCATATTCCGGATATAAACGGTCAAAGCTTCCTAAGCATAGTGCAAAGTCATAACTGTAGCTCTCAAGTAGAGAATGGTAGAAATGCTCAACGCCATGACTCCAGTCGTGTCCCATCCACATACCACGCAGCACACCGTCTAATGGCATTGAACTTCCTCCGAATAGGCCTACTGCCATCAACCCGTTACTACCAATAGGAATGTTGAGGGCTTTTTGCTCTAGTGCTTTTAACACCTCTCCTGTGGATTCTTCATTACCTTGACCAAATGTTTGTGCAAACCAATCAAGAGAAATACCTGAACCTGCGGCAAAGTGTGCTACGTAGAATTCTCCGGGTATTGCAGATGGAAGAACATCAAAACGACCTTCTGCGAAATCCGGTCTATACTCAGGAACACAACAAGATATTTGCCCATATGATGATGCTTCAAAGACCACATCACCCAACTCAACTGTTGCTGACCCTAAGCATCCTGCTATTTTGTCTCCTGCCCCTGATACGAGGGCTATTCCAGTTTTTAATCCTGTAAGTGCTGCCGCTTTTGCAGATAATTTGCCACATAATGTATTCGAGTTGACAATGCGGGGTAATAGCTTTTGATCTAATCCAATTGTATTACAAATTACATCTGACCAGCTATCGTTTGCAACATCCGCTAGTCCTGTCCATGATATATAGCTTCGATCTATTACCGCATCTTCAATATCCAAATCTCCAAGTTTACCGATAACGTAACCTGAAATCATAAGATATTTTGCGATTTTCTTCGATTCATCCGGAAACTCATCTCTGAACCATGCAAACTTAGGCGCCATTTGCGGAAAGTTTGTACCTGCTGTTGCCAGAAAAATATCTTTTAACTGAGTCATTTGTTGGTTTGCCCATGGCATATAGCGCGAATCTAGAGAGCATGACCATGTGGTTATATCGTTCCAGTCCTTGTCAACGCCCATAAAGCCAGCCATTTGCCCAGTAAAAGATATTGCAGCGACATCTCCGGCACGATCTCCCAGTTCTTTTGTCGCGCTTTGCATACATGCAACAACAGAGCCGTACAGCTCTTCGCCTTTTTGAATAAATACTCCAGGAGATGGACGGTAGTCTTTTACTGCCTCAGATACTTCTGCAATGCATTCTCCATCTTCGGTATAAATTCCTGCTTTTATAAAACTTGTTCCAAGATCTACTGCCATTAACAACGTCTTTGCCATATAAATGCCCACCTTTCCTTCGATAGAGATAAGTCCGACCGCTATTGTAGCGCTCAGACTTATCTTTAGTTATATAGTTATTATCTACGCTTTTGGACCATCATGTTGAACAGAACTGCTCCAATGACCAGTCCACCACGAACAACTGCTTGCCAGTGTGTGTTCATACCCATCATTGTCATACCGTTTTGCAGTACACCAAGGAATAGGATACCCAGTAGTGTTCCTGTTATTTTACCAACACCACCTGACAGACTTGCGCCACCGATGATAACAGCAGAAATTGCGTTCATCTCACCGCCGGAGCCAACAGCAGGCGTTCCTGACATGATCTGTGATGAAACCATTATTCCTGAAAGTGCTGCTAAGAAACCTGTAACGCCGAATGCTACGCCGCGTACGAGTTTTACACTTACACCACTTAGGCGTGCGCTCTCTTCATTTGCGCCCACTGCATATATTGATCGTCCCATGCCTGTAAATTGTAGTAGCACAAGCAAGAACAAGAATACAACGAACAGAATGATAACTTGGAATGGAATTCCCGGGAAGCCTTCAAAACGATTTTGTAAAAGCCATCCTGCACCGATGTAGTTGTACCATTGTGGGAATCCTATAATTGGGAATCCATCGGATATTAAATATGCTGTTCCTGAAAGTGCGGTTAGCAAACCTAACGTCGAAATAAAGCTTGGTATTCGTAAGTAACTACGCAAAGTCGCTGTGAAGATACCAACAAGAGCGCCTGCAGCTAATGTGATTGCTATTGCAACAACTATGCTCATAACTTCGCCCATTCCTACAACTGACGATAAGTGACGATAAAGCCATGCTGTTAAAACACCTGCAAATGCAATCATGGATCCAACTGACAGGTCTATCTCTCCCGCAATAATAACGAGTGTCATTCCAAGCGCAATAACGCCGGTTATTGAAACGCTTCGAAGTACGGTCATTGCATTGCGGAGTGTTAGAAAGTTTTCATTTTGTGTTGCAAAAAACGCCATTAGCGCAATCAGTACCAAAAATAATGCGAGCTTTCTTAGGATTTCAATTGCTTTTGAACTGCCTGTGTTATTTAACGTGGTTTGCTCAATTGCTTTTTCTGTAGAATTTTTCATTTAGTTAATCCTCCTCTCTCATACAAAGAGCATATAATTGCTCAACCTCGAGCTCTTTCGGAAATACTTCTTCACTAATTTGGCCATCTTGCATTATGAGAATGCGGTGACATGTCTGTAGAAGTTCCTCCAACTCTGAGGATACGATAATTGATGATACGCCATTTCGACTTTGATCCCACACTATGTCGAATATTTGCTGCTTCGCATTAACATCAATTCCTCGAGAAGGCTCGTCTAAAATGAGAATATTTGGCGCTGTATTAATCCAGTTTCCGACTAAAACTTTTTGCTGGTTTCCGCCTGAGAGGGAAGAAACAGGAAGTTCTGTACTGGAAACTTTGATTTGCAAGTTTTCAACCTGACGATCTACGTATTCTTTTTCTTTCTTTTTAGAAACGAAAATACCATTTACTAGCGCTTTGATGCTGGCTAGTACCAAGTTTTCACGAATTGAGTGAATAAGAATAAGACCTTCTTCTTTTCTATTTTCAGAAGTAAAAGCAAGTCCTGCTTCTTTGCCTTTTTTAGGGCTAGATTTTCTTAGCTTTTTCCCGTTGATGGTAACTTGACCCTTGTCATATCCATCAACGCCAAAAATTGCTCGTAAAAGTTCTGAACGCCCTGAACCTAGTAGTCCCGCTATCCCTAATACTTCACCCTTATGTAATGTAAAGTTTATATCTGTAAAATTATTAACAGATGTGAGATTCTCAACTTCTAATACAGGCTCATCCGTGATTTCCAAATCATCAGGGATTGTTTCAACCTTGATATCTCCAAACATCATATGTATGAGTTCTTCTTTACTAAGGTCGACTACATCTTTAATACCAACTAATAGTCCATCACGTATAACTGTAACTGTATCCGCAACTTCAAAAACCTCTTGTAGCTTATGGCTTATATAAAGGATTATAACACCTTTTTCACGTAATTTCCGTACAACTACAAAAAGATTTTCCGCTTCACTCTTTGCAAGTGAACTAGTCGGTTCGTCTAAAAGCAGTACATGGGGATTAAATGACATAGCTTTTGCAATTTCAACAAGCTGGCGTTGCCACATGGCAAGTTCAGCCACAGGGGTTTTTGGTGAAATATCAATACCTAATTCATTTAATAGTTTTTTAGCTTCTTCATTTGCTTTTTTAAAATTGATTATTCCAAGCTTATTCTTCGGCATTCTTCCAAAAAATATATTTTCAGCAACCGAGAGACCGGGAATAAGACTCAATTCTTGATACACCGTAGCAATTCCCTTTTCAAATGCATCACTTGGAGTTTTAACATCCAAATCTACATCGTCAAGAAACATTGATCCCGATGTTGGTATAATCGCACCGGAAATTGATTTTACCAATGTGCTTTTCCCGGAGCCGTTTTTGCCAAGAAAAGCATGAACTTTTCCATTTGGGAACTCAGCGGAAAAGTCATCAAGTGCACGGACACCAGGATAGTCCTTTGTTAAATTTTTAATCTTTAAACATTTTTCCATATATCATTGTCCTCTTAACCTGATATGGGCAAGAAAGGGGAAAATATTTCCCCTTTCTTATATTAAATTTTGCCTAGTGTTTAGCTATTTGCGTCATACCATGCTTGTGCGCCGGCTACATCAGATGCTGTAAGCATAATACCACCAGTTTCGATGAATGTTTCGAAAGGTCTGCCCATTAGGTACATTGCTAGGTTGTAAGCAACTGCATGACCTAGAGCTTGTGGGTTTTGGCCGTTTGCTGCGATTAGGTTTCCGTCGTCTGCCATAATCATTTGTGCAATTTGTGGGCTCATTGCAATTGTAAAGCCAGGAATTGTTAGGCCTGCTGCACGTTGTGCATTTACGCTACCAACTGCTGCGCCTTCATTCGCCCACCACCATACTTGGATGTCAGGGAATGCTACAAGTGCGTCTGCTGCTGTGTTAACTGCTGTGTCTGCCATCCAGTCGTCAAATTCTGCAATAACTTCAACTAGATCATATACTTGGCTCATGAAGCCGTTTGTACGGTTATCAGACATTGTTGTGTTTAGGCCGTGGAATTGCATAACAGCCATGCGTAATGGGAACTCGTCTTCTTCAAAATTTGCAAGTAGCCACTCACGTGCATATGCGCCAACTTCTACGCCTTTACCATATTGGTCAGATTGTCCCCAACCAACTTGGATGTCATCACCTAGGTTAACGTTGATTCCGAAAACTGCAACGCCTTGATCAACTGCTTCGCGTAGTGCTGTTTCTGAACCAGTCGCGTCAACTGGGAAGATAGCTAGTCCGTCAAGTCCTGCTGCAAGAGCATTGTGGATGTTTGTTACTTCGATGTCGAGTTGGCTTGCTGCATTTTCAGCAATTACGTTTGCGCCGAAGTATTCAAATGTTTCTACCATTGCAAGTTGAAGTGCTCTTTGGAATTGGTCTTCGATAACAACGAATGCGCCCATTGTCATTCCTTCGAGGTTGTCGCGAGTTTCAACAACTTCATCTTCCGGCTCGTCTTCCGGTTCTGCTTCTGGTTCTGGTTCTGGTGTTGCTTCTACTTCTGGTTCTGGTTCTGGTGCTACTTCTGGCTCACCGTTACAGGCTGCAAAGCCTATCACAAGAAATGCGCAGAGTAACAATACTAGTAATTTTTTCATTTTTTTCTCCTCTTTTTTTGTTTGGGTACATCTAAGAACTTTGCGTCTGTCAGATTGGTGTAAAATTTTTCTCCAGTCAAGGCAATTTTCTGCAGAAATACATCCGTCTTTCAAAGAAAATTAACGCAGAGTGGGTAAAAATTTGCGCCAAGATGATGGGCGGCAAGTTATTAGAGGTGCCCTTATTATCGTAAAGTACTACTTAAGGTACATTACTTCTCTTGGTTTGGTTGCCCGTTCCAGGCTGAAAGTCCGCCGTCTACAGGAATATTTACGCCACATAGATGTGTTGCTGCGTCAGATGCAAGATATACAATAACATTTGCACACCATTCCGGCTTACATAGACGTTGGTTTGGCATATTCTTACGGAAGCTGTTAAGTACTGCGTCAGATGAGCCTGTTAGGAACATTGGTGTTTCAACAGCACTCGGTGAAATTGCATTAACAAGAATTCCGTGCACTGAGTAATCCATTGCCATTGCACGAGTTAGTGCTAATAGTGCGCCTTTTGTTGCGCAGTATAATGACATATTATAGTCGCCGCCAATACCGGACACACTTGCTACATTAATAACTGCGCCTTTTTTCTTTGGCAGCATTTGAGGGATGAGTGCTTTACACATGCTAACTACACCGCGCACGTTGATATCAAATTGGAAGTCATAGTCGTCCATTGGTGCTTCATGTAAAAGTCCAACTCTGAAAACAGCTGCATTATTTACTAATACATCACAACCGCCACTCTTTGCAACATCTGCAGCTAATGCTTCAACATCTGCTACTTTTGCTACGTCTACTACTTTTAATACAACTTTGTCGCTATCAAATTCTTTTGAGAATTCGTCACATGTAGCTTTAAGAGTTGTTTCGTTCACATCTGTGAGATAAACTTTGTCCCCGAGTTCGAGAAATAGTCGCGCTGTTTCTTTTCCGATTCCACTGGCTGCGCCGGTAACTACTACATTTCTTGACATAACACAAACCCTTTCTTTCTATCGTTTATTCAATAATTTAAAATAATACTATTTAATTCAATATATTCTGCATTGAAGAAGGCTACATAATTATACGTTAGGAACATTTGATACTCGGCTCGTAGCTTTTGTGACTACATTTTAGCAAGTTCGTTTATAGATGTCAACTCTATATTTGATGTTTTTTGTTATATATTTATCCTAAAAGGTACTGGACACACTACCACAACATGGTTCATTTTACAAGTTTTAATTAAAAATCTGTTGCAAATCGAAGATAAATTCACATTATGCCTATAATTTATTAACAAAAAATACACATAGCGACACATGTTCCATAAATAAAAAGTATCCCTATAACAATAGTCAGTCCTGGCTTTAACGCCATAACTGACTATTATCTTTAGTTAATGTCTTACATTCTAATCTGGTAAATTTTTAACAATTTGATCTAATGTCATTCCGTCTTCGGGAACAAATTGCCTCCAATATTCCAATGTCTGCTTCAAGTTACGAATAATATCTGGTTTTTTGTCTGTGTTTGAAGCAAATATTTCAAAACTCAAATAAATATCTTGTACCGGAGGCTGTAACTCTTCAGGATCCTCATATGATTTCATAATGGAACACATTAACTTCTCTCCGGTAATAATGCCTATCTTATTCCACTCTGGAGTAAATGGCGCATGGGCTGATTTTGTGCCATCGGTCTGTTGCATGTGAACAATGGGTGAATACTTTGCAAGTTTTTCTGTCCAAATATATGGATCCATATCTTCTTGTTCTGCAAACATATATGGGAATTGATCCATTTCAGCTAAAATCAACTCCGTCCCTTCAGCGACCTTTCCTGAAGATTTGTATTCTCGCCATATCTCATATACACGATCTCCGCCTAACCAAATGCTCGGTTCTGCTTGTGTAAAACTCTGTTCAATCTCTTTTGCACTAGGTCGTAAGAACTTATGCTGTCCAACCATGTGGCCTGTATCTAATGTAATATAGATAGGTTTTGAATCTTTTTCATATACTCTTTGCAAATATTGCTTTGAATCTTGAATTGTGAAAGGTGGCTGGTAGGGCACATACATTTGCTCTACACTCACTTTTACCTCATTTTGCTCGTAGGCAAAATTTGCAATGTCGCATAGATCTTCATAGAGTGTTTCTATAGTAGCCTTATGCAACTTCGGGTCTTGCATCACTCTGTCCGGGATGGCAAAGTATGAAAATCCTAACCCATCTGCACCAAAGCGGTTGATTCGCTCAACAAGATTATAAATCCAGTTCTTCTTAAGATGTTCAACAATACGCCTATCTGGATGAGCCAAACCTGCTGTTCTATAAGTCTGATAACCTGTATAGAAGTTCACTAGCTCTACACCTGTCTTTTTGCTTGAACGCTCTACTTGTGTAAACCAGTCATCCATATACTCAGGTGTGGAGAACAAGGGATCAATCTCATTATCAGTGCTTGCTTGCACATATTTAAAACCTATTTCTGCGCAAAGCTCCATCCAGTCTTCCGGACGAACCCAACGCTTTATTGCAAAGCAGTTGTCAATAACAAGGTATATTCGTGGATAATTCATTGTCACTCTCCTTTTAGCACATTGAGATAGTATTCATAACACTGTGCCCATTGCTCTGTGCCCTGAGGTGTGTAGTTTACAATTTCCGCCTCAGCTGATTTTGCAGAGATTTCGCGTCCTTCAGCCAGAGTAGAGATCGCTCCTGTGCCTTTCATCTGCATTAGTACGTTGCCAACAGATGTTGTTTCAGCCGGTCCTGCTTTGACCTGCACTCCTAATGCATCTGCAACACCTTGACAGACAAAGCGATTTTTTGAACCGCCACCAAATACATATAGGGTTTCCACTTCTGTGCCTGTCATCTCTACCATGTCATGGTAGCTTTTTTTAATTTTAAGGACAAGGCTTTCGTTAATGCATCTTGCTATTTCTCCCATACCGGATGGTGCGGGCATCCCTCTTTTTTTACAATACTCTTGTATAACAAGTGGCATGTTCGGATTTGGTTGAGCAAATTCCGGAGCATCCAAATCAATAAACGCTTTTCCGCCTGTGGCGCCGGCAATGGATTCAGAAACGGCTTCCCAACCAATTTTACTTCCTGCTTCTTCGCACCAACGTTCATAGCATTGCTGAATTACCCAAAGTCCTGAGAACAAGTTCACAAAGTTGTTTTTGTTTTCGCATCCGCCTTGATTACCAAAACCAGTCGCAAATGTTTTTTCGTCTGAGTATACCTTATCACTCTCTACACCTAAGATTGCCCAGGTTCCAAGACTTAAAAACGCCCAAGTTCCTTTTGTGCAGAGTGGCACACCTGCAATTGCACTGGCCGTATCGTGGGAGGCTACACTGATCACAGGTATATCCGGCACATCGAACTCTTTTTGAATTCTTGGTTGCAGATTTCCGATTTTTGTGCCCGGCATTATTAACTCATCAAAGAGTTGAGTCGGTAGTTCTAGTTTATTAACAAATTCATTTTCCCATGTTTTAGTTGTTTGGTTTACCATCAAAGTCATTGTTGCATTTGTATATTCGTTTGTGGGAACTCCTGTCAAGTAGTAATTAAACAGATCGGGCATCATTAGAAGTCTATCTGCTTTTTCAAGAGATGCAGAGTTTTCCTTTTTATTAGCATATAGCTCGTATACACTCATTATATTATTAGTGTTAGCGCAACCCAAGCGGAACACTTCGTATTCGCCTCCAAATAAATTGTCCATTTCTTTTTTATAGCGATATCTCGCTTCATCTCTGTAGTTCACCGGATTTGCCAATAATTTTCCTTGCTTATCAATGAATGCAAAGTCGCAGCCCCATGAATCAATCCCTATGGACTTCGCTTGCGGGTACAGACTATACGCTTTTTTTACGCCCACTTTCAGTTCGTTTGAAAGACGCAAAACGTCCCAATACAAAACACCAGCATAGTTAACGGGAACATTATCAAATTCATGGATCTGTTCCATTTTTATTCGCTCACCATCGAACTTTGCTACCATGCATCTCCCATGACTTGCACCAAAATCAAATAGTATATACACCTGTTCAGTCATTTTAGGTTCTCCTTTCCGTTTCAAACATGCCATGTGTCACAAAATTTGAGAAGAATGGCTTCCGGTCATCAGCAAGTTGTCCGGAAGCCTATTCTGTTTTCTGTTTCTATATAGAAATTTAATCAAGCACTAAAAGACCGGGTCTTTCAAATGTAATTCCATCAATTTCCTGCACTACTTTCGGGAAACTAAATGGTTTTGTCACCATTAGAGGACCATCAGCCATTGCAATGAATGCATCCTCTGTTTTTGTTCCATCAATAACAGGCTGGTAACAGTAACATTGATTTTCTACTGTAACATTATGTACAGATTCATTAACGTTATAATATCTGTTGTAATAGCTCTGTGGACCGCCCTGCGCATGCTTATAGTACATTTCTCCTACACCAAGTGCTTCATACTCAGCTTTACCTATTCTATGAGGAACTATTTCGTCCACTCCGGGTTTCGTGGCAGCAATCATCATGTTCTCAATTCTTGCTGTATTCTCATATTGCTTGAGAAACTCCTGAGATGGATTTCCATAATAAACCATTCTGGTTGTTGTTGTAATAAGCCCCTTGTATCTACCGTTACAAGATACCATTAAGAGTTTTTCACTCTTTTTCATTGTTGGTATTGGATGTCTGTGATTATATACTCTTTCATCTGTTGCAACCAGGAACAAAACTTGACCAATTTCATGAGGCCAAAGGGCATTGGACACTCCGGCAACAATATCATGCTCTGTCATTCCCGGCTTAGTTGTTGCAAGGTATGCTTCTAGAGCTTGTGACATAGTGTCGCCAAGATATTGATAACGACAAATTTCATTGTGAGTCAAAGAGGCATGTAGGTCTTTGATCTTATGTCCGATAAAGCGACACTTATCAAAATGCGTGTCACATGCAACACCGGATAGATCGCCGGCTAGTTTTTGGATGTACTCAACATTTTTGTTTTCAAACCAATTTTGCGAAAGCACTTCAAAGCCAAGCTCTTCCAGATGTTGCTCTTCTCTCATTCTTCGCGCTTCAATTTCATTTGTAATTACATATCTCTTGCCATCTTTTGTAACGAGTACAGTTGCGCAAGATCCTTCCATGCTAATTGTAATTACACCATCTCCGCCAGCTGTTATCCATGCAAAGTTAGCCGTGAGAGTAAGGTATAGTGCGTTTAGCCCTTCTGCTTCTAAGAGGTTCTTAATTCTATCAACCTTGATATCAATTTCTTGTCTTCTGCCTGCAATACTTTTGTCTTCCGGAAAAAGTTTCATGCTCATATCTTTAGTACTCCTTCTTAAATATTAGTCCTCACCAAAGCTTCCAATTACACCTTTTTTCAATATCATGCATGCATAAAGTGCAGGTTCGCTTGTCTGTACAGTTACAAAGCTGCTTTTTGCACGATCATAAAAATCAAAACGGTCTATCTTTGTAAGCCCTTTATAAGCTTCGCAAAAATCATGCTTTTTTATAATTTCATCATACTCTGCCCAAATTGGTGGTGTACCTTTGAACAGTTCGCCTGGTTGCATAACTACAACGGGATCTTCCACAAAAACATCTAATGGGAAAAACTGTAATATCGCGTCTAATATTTCTGTTGCGCTAAGACCTTTTGCGTAAACACATCTATTAGACATTGTTCTCGATGGGAAGTTGATATCTCCGATTACGATGTCATCCCCATGTCCCATTTCCATAAGAGCATGCATTAAGTCTGGCGGTATACATTCCGGTATATTTCTTAACATATTAATGACCATTCCTTTCAAAAATCTTTAGTACAATCAACTATTGTTTTAATTACTTGAAAATAGCTTCTCTTACTGCACGGACTGTCTTGTTAGGATCGCCTTCTGCAATTAGTTCGCCTAGCTTGTCAAATCCAATTAAGTCAACAGCTTCGTCAAACTTCTTCATGAACAGCACGCTTTCTCTTGTGCTTTCATACTGATCTTCACGATATGGGAATATGTCAATAGACATAAATCCATCATAGTTAGCCTTACGTAGAGCATACATCATTTCAATGTATTCCATATATCGTAAGGAGCCTGCGATCATATCGTCATCCCAGAGGCTGTAGTTATCGTTAACATGCATCATAAATAGTTTGCCATATCTTGCCGCTACTTCAATGTTTTGTGCAACGTTTTGTTGAGTGTAGAACACGTGACCTGAGTCAATGGCAACACCTACATTATCTCTGTCAATTTCCATGCACATTAGAAGAGCAGTCATAGTTGTGTCAACTAAGCAGCGTTGACGAGGCTCGCGAATTTTACCTTCTAACGTGAGCTTAATATCAGGATTATAGTCTGCTAACTCTCTTACGTTTTTGATTAGATAGTCAAACTGTGTTGCATAATCAGTTTGGAAAGGATAGTCAAACCCGTCTTGACCCAGCCACAGATTTACGCTAGGACTACCAACCAACTTTGCGTTAAAGTCGATGTTCTGCTTTATGAGTTTCATCGCATCTGCACGTATACTAGGATCTGCAGCAGTGATTGAACCGTGACGCCATTTTCTCTCGCCAAATACTAGTGGTAAAACGGAAGAACAAACAAAGCCCGCTTTTGTCAAAATTTCATTGACCGTATCCGGATCAGAAAGAGGGCCTGTAGGCGCTTGATATAGATCGGCACCGCTGAGTACATTCATATCTTTTAAGCGGGCGATTACATCTGGAAATTCTACTTTTTCATTTTCGGGATCTTTATAACCATCTTTCATAAACCTGTCATAGGTTTGTCCTAAGGATCCTATAATTGCACTATACTTAATCATTATGTCACTCTCCATATAAAATATTTAATCGGCGCTCAACCGGGTAATATATGTGCTATATCTAGTACTATCGCTTAATTTCTATAGGCTTAAGTCCACCAAAATTTCAATGCCTTCGCCTTTACTCAAAATGTCAATTCCCTTGCCAACTTCGTCTAAAGACATTGTGTGGGTAATGAGTGGATCTAGGTTCAGTATGCCACTTTCAAGAATCTTGACTGCCGCAGGGAAAGACGCGTTTGCCAACCATGTGCCAATCACAGTGATTTCACGAGTTGTGAGATCAAACGGTTTTACAGCTTCTTGTGCATTACTATTTAAACCAAACAGTAATACTGTTCCGCCTTTTCTGGCAGCATAGGCACAAGTGTTCAATTGTGAGCCTACAACATCTATCGCCCAGTCGACACCGATGCCCGTAGCATCTAAAACGACTTGAGATAAATCTTCATTTAACGGGTCTACTCCAATGTCTGCGCCACATTGTAATGCAACATCACGGCGAGCTTTTACAGGCTCAGAGATAATTATCGGATATGCACCAGCTGCTTTGGCAATCTGTACGAACAGTAGACCAATTGCTCCTGCCCCACAAACCAGTACGCTATCACCAGGTGAAATTGGCACTTTATCTGTTCCGTTAAGTAGGCAAGCTAAAGGCTCCGCAAATGCAGCATGCGAAGCTGGGAGATCATCTTTGATTTTAAACGCTACCTTCTCTGTAACCTTTACATACTCTGCAAATCCGCCATCGGCTTCAATGCCCATAGGGATAATGTTTTCACAGAAGTTCGGAAGATTTTTCTTACAGAATGTACATACACCACAGTAATCATTTGGGTTAGTTACTACTCTGTCACCAACTTTTATGGTCTTTACATCTTCACCTACTTGTACAACTTCGCCAACCAACTCATGACCGAGTATTGTACCTGGTGTTGCTGCATATCCCGGCGGAACAGACATAATATGTACATCTGTGCCACAAATAGAACACATTTCTACTTTAACAAGGATTTCATCCGGCTTTTGAACTTGGGGAACATCTACTTCTTTAATATTAAGTATGCCTTCTCCTTCAAACACTGCTGCTTTCATTTTCTTACTCATGAACAATATGCCACCTTTCTCTTAGTTAAATCAAGATTCTTCTTCTGAACAGATTATGTTTAGTTTTTGTTTAGCGAATTTCGTGTTTGTTTAGCTGTTTGTTTTTGTTAGATATCTTAACATTCATTCATTTTTGTGTCAATAGTCGCATCTCAATTTTGTGAGTTCTGCGTAATTTGACATCCTTTTTTGAACACTTTGCACAAATTCTTTGCTCGCATTCCAAGCAATTCAAACCCTTGCTTACACATAATGTAATTATTTATCACTTTATACTTCTGCAAACACAAACAAAACACTAAACACTAAACAAAAAGCCTATCGCTACTAATCATAGCGTATAGACTTAGAAATATTAGTGAGCCTGATATGAATCAGGGGAGATTTAGCTGGATATTGTTGCTACGCTGGCACGCTCTATGAGCTTGCCCGTTACGTATGTCTTCACACTTTGGTAGTTTGGATCATCTAAAAGAGCTAGTAATTGCTCGACCGCTACATGCCCTATAAACTCTTTTTGCGCGCACACAGTGGTTAATGCCGGAGAACTTACCGATGCAAAGGGGATGTCGTCCATACCAACAATAGATATATCTTGTGGAATTTTATATCCGCGTTCTTTGAGAGCTTTTATTGCGCCTAGTGCGATTGTGTCGTTATCCGCATATAGACATGATGGAAGATCACATTCTTTCTCCAATGCTAAACTCATATCTTTATAGGCGCCTTCTAGAGTTGGAGTTAAATAGAATTCTGCGTCTTTCACAAATTCAAAATCTAAAACTTGCACCCATCTTTTAAATGCTTCGCTTCTTTCAATCAAGTTTTCCGCATCTAGAGAGCTTCTTAAGTATCCGATTTCCTTATGTCCATTTTCTTTTAAGTATGAAAGAGCGGTATAAACATTAGACGAATTATCTACAGTGACACTATTGCAAACCAAGCCAAGACCCGCATTGTCCACCATGATATAGGGCGTTGGAATTTTATTAAGTGCTGCATATGCTTCGCGCGAAAGCTCTGTGCCAATGACAATGGTGGCACAGCAAGACTTAAAATCAATTTCTTGCAGGGATTTTTCTAAAGACTCATTCTCAACATGCATAATTAACCCATAATTATGTTGGTGCAGTTTGCTGCTGATTGAGTCTATAATTGTCGAAACAAAGCTTTGATTTTCTTCTGCCAACATACCACTTTCCCAAAACTTTATAAGCAGTACATTTGCCATGCTTTTCTTTCTGCTCTTCTTGCGTTTTCTGTTTTGGTCAATTCTATAATTGTTTTCTTCTACAACTTTTAGTATGCGGGCTTTTGACTCTTCGCTCACGCCTTTTTTTCCATTAAGCACAAAAGATACCGCCGCTGGCGATACTTTCGCAAGTTTAGCTATTTCTCGAATTGTCATGCGCACTCTCATCTCCCACGCTACTATATGTTAATACCATTGTGCTCACATTTTTCAATGAAAATGTACACCTTTGAGAAACATAAAAAAACATCAATCGAAACAGTCAGTTTTCGGCGATTTTATCATAATTCCATATGATATGCAAGGAATTAAACAAACATTGTAGGCTATTTTAGTAAACATGTTGAATGTTTAGTAGTGGTGGGAAGATAAAATGCGAACGAGATGTAAAGTCGTTCGCATCATTATTCATAATCTTTGAGCCAACCTGACCCTGTATATAACTTATCAGGTATCTCCCTCTCGTATCCCTCTAAAGCATGACTCCGGAAGAATGAGCAAAAGGTCATCAATTTGCTCTTGAGTTATTAGTGGATTATCAAGGAAGTTTATTAGCCTCATGTTTTTCAACTCTCCAAGGGGCATTGCATCGCTTATCTGGTTAGAGCTAACATCTACGTCTTCTAAACTAATTAATCCTGAAATTGGAGTTATGTCGACAACTAGATTGTTTGCAAGATACAGAGCAGTCAAATTCGTCAAGCCGCTAAGTGACGATAGGTCACTGACTTGGTTATGGCTCAAATGTATCCACGTTAAACTTGTCAGTCCCTCAAGGGGTGTTATATCGACAATTTGACAATGGTGTAAAATCAGCGCTTCTAAGTTAATTAAACTACTAAGAGGAGTAAGGTCGCTAATTTGATTGTTTGATACGTTAAGAACCGTCAAGTTAGTCAATCCACTCAGTGGAGTCAAATCGCTAATATTACCGCCTGCTATTACCAAGCTCGTTAGGTTTGTTAATTCGCTGAGAGGGGTAAGATCGCTAATTGGGTTGTCTGATAATGTCAGCAATCTTAGCTCCGTCAATTCCCTAAGGGGTGTCAAGTCGCTTATTAAATTGCTTGTCAACACCAGTCTGTTTATGTCCCCATGTATTTCGCCACTTGCTATCATTTCTGCAAGCTGTTCATCAGTAATGCCCTGATCAATGAAGTTAAGATGTGCCCGCCTTGTTGTATCTCCATTATCAACATCTGCAGTGGTATCATCACTATTGCATGCTGTAGCAAACACCACGAGAAGCAACGCAACAACTAGTGAAAGCAATTTCATTTTACACTTATTCATAATGAAAACAATTTCTTTCTACACAGCGGCCGCCTTTTTACCTTTACCCGCAACCGCACGTTTTCTCTTTGCAACATCTGCATACACTGCTGCAAGAATAACTACACCTTTAATTACATCCTGCCAAAAGCTACTAACGCCCATGAGATTAAGTCCGTTATTCAGAACACCTATTATAAGTGCGCCAATTACTGTTCCGCCGATTTTTCCGATACCGCCAGACATACTTGTTCCGCCGAGAACAACTGCAGCGATGGCGTCAAGTTCTGCTCCTGTGCCTGACGTAGGTTGGCCTGAGAACATACGTGAAGCAAGAACCACTCCGGCGAAGCCTGCCATAAATCCACTAAATGTGTACGCAAAGAACTTAACTTTTTTAACATTGATTCCCGCAAAACGTGCTGCTTCAGGATTGCCGCCAACAGCATATATATGGCGTCCAAGTTTTGATTTATTCATTATGAAATAACATATAAATATAAATATGAGAAGGTAGATTACAGGAATAGGAATATCTCCGATAAAGCCGGCTCCGATAAAGTTGAATGTGGGATCCATAACTCTTACGGGAGCCCCTTCCGTAATTATGAACGCAACCCCTCTCGCTACATTCATCATAGATAGGGTAATGATAAATGGTGGAATGGCTGTTGTTGCTGCAAAGTAGCCATTGACTGCGCCTATTAGTATACCCGTCAGTAAGCCAAGAATTAACGCAACGGGTATTGGTAATCCAAATATCGCAATTGAGATTGTGGTAACTACGCCTGACAATGCAATGTTTGAACCTACCGATAGGTCAATACCCGCTAATATAATAATCATTGTCATAGCGAGTGCCAAAAATAGGTTTGTTGTTATTTGACGCATAACATTAAGCAAGTTTGCTTGAGTAATAAATACAGGATTTGCTATCGTTATAATAATACACATTACCAACAAGCCGAGAATTATACCCAGATTGTCTTTAAAATAACCGACTATCGGCGAAGATACGGATTTTAAGATTCTAGCACCCGCAGGGCTTTGAGTTGAGTTTTGCATTTTCTATTCGCTCCTTTCAGTAGCATATCGCATAATGGTTTCTTGCGAGAAGTCTTCTCGATCTAAGATCTTCGTAATCTTACCACTACACATTACTGCTATTCTGTCGCTCATATTTATTACCTCGGGTAGCTCTGATGAAACCATTATTATAGCCACTCCCGTTTTTGCCAGTTCATTTATAATCGAGTATATTTCAGCTTTTGCGCCAACATCAACACCTCTGGTTGGCTCATCTAAGATTAGAACTGTCGGCTTTGTAGATAACCATCGCGATATAAGTACTTTTTGCTGATTACCACCACTTAAGTTTCTTACAAGCTGAGCTGCTGATGGTGTTCTTATTGAAAGATCATCAATATATGTGTCGACAATTTTATCTTCTGTTGCTTTGTTCACTCGCATAAGGTTCATAAATTCATGTAACACTTTAAGTGTTATATTAAATTGAACGCTTCTATCTAAGAACAGACCTTCTTCTTTACGATTTTCTGTTACATAAACAATTTTATTACTTATTGCATCATTTGCATTATTAATTGTAATTTTTTTGCCATCTAATATTATTTCGCCACTATCAATACGGTCGAGTCCGAAAATACACTTCATAAGCTCAGATCTTCCTGCGCCTACGAGTCCTGCAAAACCAAGAACTTCGCCCTTGCGCAAGTCAAATGAAATGTCTTCCAGAACACCTTTTTGGGAAAGACCCTTTACTGATAGAACAACATCATCTGTTACTGCATCATGATCGCGCATATAGTAGTTTGTAAGTTCACGACCAACCATCATTGATATTAACTTATCTACATCAGTTTCCTTTGTAATAACTGTGTCAATATAGTTGCCATCACGTAACACCGTTATTCTATCTGAAATTTCAAATATCTCATTCATTCTATGGGATATGTAAACAATACCCACACCCTGCTTTTGTAAGTTTCTGATTGTTTCGAATAAAAAAACTACTTCTTTCTCGCTTAGTGATGAAGTTGGCTCATCCATTACAATAATATTTGAGTCAAAAGAAACAGCTTTAATTATTTCAATCATTTGCTGTTGCGCCACTGTAAGACTGTTTACAAGGGCTTTTGATGAAATGTCAATTTGGAATTGATCCAAGTACTCTTGTGCTTTCTCTTGCATAGCCTTTTTGTCAATAGTACCTGTTTTTGTTGTTAACTCTCTTCCCAGAAAAATATTTTCAGCTACAGTCATATTAGAAACTAGCACAATTTCCTGGTGAATAATGCTTATCCCGTGCTTCCTTGCATCTTTTACATCATTAATTATTACCTTTTCTCCACCGATTATAAGGTCACCTTTGTCGATGGAATAAATGCCACAAAGAATTTTCATTAGAGTGGATTTGCCCGCACCGTTTTCTCCGAGCAATGCATGTACTTCGCCGGCTCTCAAGTCTATTTTAACTCCCTTTAGAGCATGAACACCTGGGAAGCTTTTTTCTACATCCATCATTTGCAGAAGAGTGTTTTCCATAAGTTACTCCATTTTTATAAAAGAATGTCTTTTTCAAGACTTTCACGTGAGCTGCCTTGTTTTAACAAGGCAGCTCTTAGTGTCTACTAGATTATTGCGATCTTATTGCCAGTCGCCTCTTGGGCCGAATGTGTCAACGTTTCCGTGATAAATTAGGAAGGTATCAACAGGAATATTCGCTGGTACAGTTTCGCCTGCAAGAATGCGATATGCTGTTTCTACAGATACTCTTGCAATTGAGATTGGTGATTGCGCTCCGCTTGCAACGAATGGGCCTTCCGGAGCCATTTCGCCTTTTGCGTCTGGTGAGCCGTCAACGCCTACGATTGCGATGTCTGTTCTGCCTGCAGCAGTTACAGCAGCAAGTGCGCCAAGAGCTGTTGGGTCATTTCCGCCGAAAATTGCAACAATGTTTGGATGTGCAATTAGTAAGTCGTCAGCTACGCCCATTGCAACAGCAAGATCACAGCCGCCGTCTTGTTGGAATACTACTTCGAAAGGATGTCCATCAATCGCGCTCATGAATCCTTCGATTCTGTGAACAACAGATACGATTGCCGGGCAGTCAATGATTGCAATTTCGCCACCTTCCGGGAAGCGCTCAACTAGATATCTACCAACAACATAACCAGCGTTACGGTTGTCAGAACCTACGAATGTAGTAACCAAACTTTGGTCAGAAACATCAGAGTCGAAGTTTACAACTGGAATTCCTGCTTCTTGAAGCATTAGAAGTGCAGGTGTAATACCTTCTGAGTCAACTGGGTTCAGAAGCATAATGTCAATGCCTTGAACGATTAGGTCTTCGATTTGGTTAATTTGTAGTTCTTGGTCCATTGTTGGGTTCATTGTGATAAGAACGTCGCCATTAGCTTCGATCATTTCACGCATAACGCTTTCAATAACACCAAAGAATGGGTTAAGTTGAGTCATTGATGTATAACCGAATACGATTGGTCCATCTCTATCCGCAACTTCTTCTGCTCCGTTCTCTGGAGCTGGGGCTGGTTCTTCTGCTGTGTCTGCCGGGCCGCATGCTGCAACAAGTGCAAACAACATTGCAAGGATAATTAATACTGCTATTTTTTTCATTGATAAATTTTCTCCTCTTTTATTTTTTCTAAGCATTATAAACACTTAAGAAATCGGGTTTGTACTGGGTGATTATACAAAATTTTCCGTCAGATTGCAAGAATTTTTTTAAGATTTTCCTTACAAAGATGCATTTGGATATACATTTGTTCATCGTGCACGAACACATATAAAAGTTAGAGTGGAGGTCGCCTTTAGGCAAGCTCCGCTCTTTCGTTTACATGTAATTAGCATTTAACACTTAGCGTATAAAGTTTGTGCTTATTATTTTTTCCTCAGGCGGCAAATCAATTCCTACAGCACGACCAGCTTCAATTGCTTTAAGAAGCCATGCCATATTTTTGCCAAGAGTACGCATAATTTGCATGCCCTCTTCATCTTTACGAACTTCATCAGGAGTATTCCCATGAACCATGTTCCAGTATTGACTGGATACTACAGGCATCTGGCTAATTGTAAAATACTTGTTTAATTGATCTAATGCTGCTGTCGACCCACCTCTTCTACAGCTGGCAATGGCTGCAACAGGTTTGCCACGAAATGTATTCCCATTGCGGAAATTTGAGAAAAAGACACGATCCATAAATGATGTTATTTGTCCGCTCGCCGATGCATAGTAAACAGGCGTGCCGAAAATAAACCCATCTGCTTCTTTAGCCAGTGCAATAAAATCATTAACAAAATCCCCAACTATACAATAGCCTTCGTTTTTATGACAATATCTACAATCTCTGCACCCTTCAATAGCGCCGTAGTCGCTTAACTGGAATATCTGAGTTTGAATGCTTTCTGCTTGTAAAGCTTTTTCCACCTCGCTGAGAGCTGTGAAGGTGCAACCTTCTTTTTTAGGGCTACCATTTACCAAGATTACTCGCATTTATTCATCTCCTTACCACAAGTTGCGAAAGGTTACATTTTAATACTATTCTTTTCTTTATTAAGTGTGTAGTGGTCCACCACTCCACAAATAACCACATCCGCGACAACATAATCGTCATTAAGGACGATATTTGAAGCCCCACCGTCTGTAGTGACAAGCACCGTGTCTCCAATACCCGCTTCTGCTGCATCAAATGCAATATGGCGCTTATCAGGCTCATCCAGGAAAGCGACTATCATAAGCTTATATCCGTTAAACGACGGGTCTTTAACTGTAGACACTACATTTCCCACCACTTTAGCAAGACGCACAACATCGCCTCCTCTCATTATTGTTAAACTATAACTTTTCGTTGTATTGATCAATGAACCCGACAATCGCTAAATCCGCAGGAACTAAAGGCTTCCGTGTGATACGAGAGGCTTCTTTCGAACCAATCATATAAATGAAGTCGCCTAGTCCCGCTTGACCTGTGACGTCTGCCGCAACCACCAGATCAGTTTTTTTCCCTTTTTCAAGTCGTTGCACAACTAAAAGAGGTATTCCTGCAAGCGCAGGATCTTTTACAGTGCAAACAACTGTTCCGCATACTTCACCAGCTTGCATATTAATGGCCATTCCTTTCGCAGTGCTCGAGACATTAAAATGATACTAATTCCCTTCGTTGGCTTGTCCGCCCTTATCGAACACACGCTTTCCGCGAACATCAATGTGATCGATAATAGCAATAATAGAACAATCAACAGGCTTTTTGTCTGTCATAGATGTTTGGCGAGCAGAGCTACCATTTACTGTCATAACAATTTCGCCCTCGCCGGCACTCACTGTATCAATACTCACTAATAACGGACCTTTTTCCTCAAAAGTATCTAAGTCCATAGCGCGTACCAAAAGCAGTTTCATGCCGGAGAGTTTCTCTGTTTTGTTTGTACTTACAACTGTGCCGACTACTTTGCAAATTTGCATTGCGTTCTCCTTTAATCTTCAGGTTTAAACAGAACTTTTGTGAAAACCTCTGAACGATCGCCCATCATGTTAAACGCACGTTGTCCATCTTGTAAACGATAACGGTGTGTAATGAGCGGATTCACTTTAATCGCACCAGTTTGCATAAATATAAGAGCACTTTCCCATTCGTTTATGGGTAGTGGAGTTAGCGATGAATTCCAAGATCCGCGTACAGTCAGCTCTCCGCGTAGAATCGCTGCGATTGCACTGTTGGGGAACAGAACATCATCATATGTAATTCCACAGTAAACTGCAGTTCCTGATTTTTTAAGCGACATTATTGTCTGCACGAATGTCGTTTTATTTCCTGCAAGCTCAATGGCTATATCTACACCTTTGCCGTCTGTGAGTCTTTTTAGTTCTTCAACAGCATCACATTCCATGCCATTTATGCCTTTTGTTGCGCCAAGTCGTTCTGCCAGACGGAGCTTTTCATCAGATACATCTATGCAGTATACTTCTGTACAGCCCAAAGTCTTGAGCCACTGTGCAGCAATGTATCCTATTGCGCCCATTCCAAATACTGCAGCCGACATGCCTGCTTCAACTCTGTCTACTTGGCGTACAGCGTGCAACGCAACAGAAATAGAGTCTGTCATCGCACCCATTTCATAGTCTACATTGGGTGGAAGTTTTAGACAGTTCTTTGCTTCTACTACGATATACTCTGCCATTGCGCCGTCGCGACGAGAGCCATAATAGTCATACGTGTCACACATGTGGGGTTTTCCGGATCTACAGTATTCACACGTTCCGCATGGAATCATTGGTACAACCGTTACACGATCGCCAATTTCCACATTGTCTACATCTGATCCGGCGTCAACAATCTCACCGGCAAACTCATGTCCGATTGTGGTAGGAAACTTATATGTTCCCTTTACCAAAACTCGTGGAATGTCCGAACCGCATACACCGCATGCTTTTACTTTAATTTTTACCTGTGTTGTTGATTCAATCTCAGGAACATCAACATCAACACACTGGATATCACCTGGCTTAAACAGGCGTAATGCTTTCATTTTTGCTGGCATTAGCTCCTCCTTCGTGGTGTTATTACCATTTAATAAGCGCTATTTTAATAAGCACTTGTTCCGGTACCGCCGCTGACGATTGCAATACCTGAGCTTGTTCCTAGACGATTTGCGCCCGCCTCAACCATTGCTTTTGCTCCATCAGCATCTTTTACACCACCGGAAGCTTTAACGCCGACTTCGTTTCCAACAACTTTACGCATGAGGGCAACATCTTCTACGGTCGCTCCTCCTGTAGAGAATCCAGTTGATGTCTTAACAAAATCAACACCTATAGCTTTACATATGGCACATACACGCACTTTTTCTTCGTCTGTAAGAAGACATGTTTCAATAATTACCTTTAGCAATGCACGAGGTTGTACTGCAATAGCTACAGATTCAATGTCTGTTTTTACGTAGTCCCAATCTCCAGCTTTAAGTGCACCAATATTGATAACCATATCTACTTCTTTTGCGCCGTTTTCCACAGCTTCTTTGGCTTCAAAAACTTTTGTCTTTGTTGTCGTTGCACCCAATGGGAACCCAACCACTGTACATACTTTTACGCTACTGCCTCTTAAGCAATCGTAACTTAGTGGTACATACGAAGGGTTAACGCACACTGACATAAAGTCATTGTCGCGAGCTTCTTTACAAAGCTTCTCAACATCCACTTTTGTCGCATCTGCTTTTAGCAACGTGTGATCAATCATCTTGCTGAAACCGCTAGATCTTGATCCGCCACCTAAACTGTCATTTAACGAAGCGTCGTTTTTTAGCTTTTGATATAATTCTTCTGTGATCCGACTGATCAACAGGTCCATATCCATACCGTTATTCATAGGTTATATATACCTTTCTGTTTGATCTATGTAGAGATTCTAATTATTTTGTTGGTAAGATTTTCTCTACGTCTTCATGTGGACGTGGAATAACGTGAACTGACACTAGTTCGCCAACTCTTTTTGCTGCTGCTGCGCCTGCTTCTGTTGATGCTTTAACTGCGCCTACATCTCCGCGAACCATTACAGTTACAAGACCTGAACCAACTTGCTCTTTACCAAGAAGAGTTACGTTTGCTGCTTTTACCATTGCGTCTGCTGCTTCAACTGCTCCAACCAGGCCTCTTGTTTCTACCATTCCTAATGCTTGCTTTTCCATTGTATTTTTTCCTTTCAAATTATAAATTTATATTAATTTTATTTGCTTCTTAGTTTATTTGCTTCTTAGTTTTGTTGCTGGGGAAGAATTCCTTCTACATCACCATGCGGACGTGGAATAACATGTACAGAAACTAGTTCTCCTACACGCTTAACTGCTGCAGAACCTGCTTCAACTGCTGCTTTAACTGCGCCTACATCTCCGCGAACCATTACAGTTACCAGGCCTGATCCTACAGTTTGCTTACCAATAAGTGTTACGTCTGCTGCTTTTACCATTGAGTCTGCTGCTTCAATTGCGCCAACAAGACCTCTTGATTCTACCATTCCTAATGCTTCTTGCTTCATTGTTGTCTCCTTCTTTCTTTCTGTTTCGTTTGTTGTTTTTACCACATCTTGTGCTGGTGGCGGTGGCGGTGGGGCAGTTTTCTTTACTGCAACCGCATTTCCTTGTTTTGGTGAATTGTTCACTTCATCTTTCATATATATGTACGCCTCCTTTCTACATCAATGCTTCTCGGATTGATGGATGAGGATTTGGAACGACAACGCTACGCACAATCATGCCGGCACATTCCTCAGTCGACACCCCAACTCGAACTGCTTCTGATACTGCACTTACATCTCCTGTTAATATCAGGTAAGACTTGCCTCCTAGTCCGCGTCCAAGCCGTACCTCAATTAGTGAAACATTTGCCGATTTAACTGCAGCATCTGCTGCATAAATACATGAGGCGAGAGAAAACGTTTCAATTGATCCTAACGCTCCTTCTTCAGGAATGTCTGTGGCGCCTGCAATTGATTCGAACACTTGTTTGTGTACACTTGGAATCACAAGGCTATCCACCAAGCTCTCGTTCGCCACCTCTTCGCCCGTTTCAACAGCACTTTTGACTGCTGCAACCTCTCCACGTACCATGACAATAAATTTGCCGGGACACACAGGTTGCGCTACAACCAAAGTAGTTGATGCTATTTTCAGCATGCTATCCCCCACTTCGATGCCTGCAGCCACGCTGTTTACTTCAATCATACCTAAAGCATCCATCAGCGTCTCTCTCCATTTCCTCTTATTTCGATATATCCGTCTTTAATTGAATGTATTGTTCCTGAAATGCTTGCGTGTATATTTGCACCAAGTGCTCCTTCCGGTATATTTGCAATTAAATCTCCCGCAGAAACTGATTGTCCTTCATTAACGCATGGTTCACCAGGTGCTCCAATATGTTGTCTGAGTGGGATTATTACTTGATCTATTGGTAATAACTCTTGTTCCATGGGTGCAGCCACATCGTAGCGCTTTAATCCGAGTCGACTAATAAGTCTGGTCACCGGTAAGTTCTTATATGGGCGATCCTTTGATGCTCCAATAGACTCTGTTTTGTTAAATGGAACTTTTTGGCTTAAAATTTCAGCTCGCATTGATCCCATCACACGGCTTGGCATAAGTCCCATTGAACATGCAAAATATGTGCATATTCCGCATTCGCAACAGCTTACTATTGCTTCCGGCGAAAGACCATTTCCGTTTCCGTAGGCAAGAGCACGCATTGCCATATGTGGCGCAGTTTCTAAGCCTAGTGTTCGGCGTGGGCAGAGCATTGTACACTGATTACATTGACAGCACACAGAACGAGAAAGTTTGATTTGACGCTCCAGTGGCGCAGTTTTCTTATATATTAGGTTATGCTCAGCCGGTAAAACAATAATGCCACCTAATGTTTTAGTAACAGGCGTATCCCAATCTTCACAAACAGCGCCCATTGCCGGTCCGCCAAGAACTATTTCAAAGCCCTCTTCTCGTGCGGGACCTCCTGCATATTTCACCAGCTCTGAAACTTTTGTGCCAATAGGAACCTTTACAGTAACTGGATTTTCTACAGCGCCTGTGATTGTAACATATTTCTGAGTAACCGGAATATCTTCAACTGCTTCCGCAATGTTTGTCAGAGTGCTTACGTTGAGAACCACAGCACCGGCAGCGATAGGGATGCCACCTGTGGGAACAACTTTGCCTGTTGCTTCAAAAACGAGTGCTTGTTCATCCCCTGATGGGTAATAGTTATCAAGTTTTAACAGGGATATGTCAGCCTCTTCATTTTCAAGTACTTTTTCTAAGCTTGCAACCGCATCTTTATACTTAGCCTTAAGGCAGATTACACCTTTACTTGCTCCTGTCATTTCCATAGCAAGACGCATTCCATCAACCACAAGCTTTGCATCGTATTCCATAACTTGTTGATCCACACGAAGTAGTGGCTCACACTCAGCCCCGTTTGCTATAATTACCTCTGCAGTTGCACCGAGTTTAACATGAGTCGGAAACCCCGCTCCACCTGCGCCTACAACTCCAGCTTGTTTAACTTTTTCAATGTTAGTCATGTTAATGACCATTCCTTCCAAAAATCTTAAAACACAATCCGACTAAAAACTTCTATTAAAGGATGTGGAATGAACCGGAAAGCACACATCTTCTTGATCTGACAAAGTCTTTTGCAGAGGTTAGTCCTTCACCGGTTGGTGTTGATATCGTTAGCGACGTATAGCTTTCTCCTTCAAATCCAAGCCCTGCAAATGATGGTCCATTTTTTACAAAAATAGTCGTATCTAATGCGCGAGCTGCGTAAGACAGGCGATCTACGTTCTTAGAGTGCATTATTGCAGTGTGGTAGCACTCGTTTTCTGCCCTTATTGCACACTCAACAGCTTCTTCAAAGGTATCAACAGATACTATAGGTATAACGGGCATTAGCATTTCCGTAGAAACCAATGGATGCTCTTCTTTGCAACGTGCAATTATCAAAACAGGGTTTCCGGCAACTGTAATGCCACTGCTTTCCAGAATATGCTTAGCTGAGCGCCCTACAAATGCTTTGTTTGGCACATATCCATGTTCGCCTTTTGCCAATACTGTTGCTACGATTTTTTCAATTTCTTCATCATTTGCCAAATAGCTCCCAGCTGCAACCATACCTGACACAAGCTGTGGTTCAACGCTTCTCATAACAAATACTTCTTTTTCAGCTATGCAAAGAACATTGTTATCAAATGATGCGCCACGTGTGATATCGCTTGCGGCTTTTTCAATATCTGCTGTATCGTCAACTATAACAGGAGGATTGCCCGGTCCTGCGGCAATAACTTTTTTACCACTTCTCATTGCAAGTGCAACAACTGCTTCGCCACCTGTAATTGCCAAAATACGAACCGTTTTGTGACTCATTAGTTCGGCACCGGTTTTTGAAGATGGATTTTCAACTGTGGTAAGCAGGCCATTTATACCTGTTACTTTCTTAATTGCGTTATTTAAAATTTTAACAGCTTCGTTTGAAGCTTTTTTTGCGCCGGGATGTGGGTTGAACACCACTCCGTTCGCCCCTGCAACCATGCTTATACTATTGTTAATAACTGTTGCTGTTGGGTTGGTTGACGGTGTAATCGAACCAATAACACCATAAGGCGCACCTTGTACCAATGTTAAGCCATCGTCACCGGAGTAAGCTTTAGGTGCAAAGTCTTCCAAACCCGGAGTCTTATCAGCTGCAAGGCGGTTTTTAAGAATTTTATGTTCTGTACTGCCGTATCCGGTTTCTTCATGGGCAAGCTTTGCCAAATGTGCTGCATTCTCTCTGGCAGCATGACGCATTTCTTCGATTACTTCTCCACGTATTTGCAGCGATAATTTTACAAACTTTTTTTGAGCGCGATCTGCTGCTTCAACAGCTTCATTTATCGTTTGATAAATGCCGTCGCCTGTATCAAAGCTCTCCGAACTCGAGGAAAAAGAGGGTGAAGCTGCTTCCTTAGCTTCAATATTCCCCATCTCAAGTAATATTTCTTTTATCCGTGCGTCTGATAACCCCATTATTACACCTCCCCCTCTTCGTAGCATATTTCAATGCTGCACTCCATTGCCTTGTCCTTTGCCAAAGGTGTCAAAATGCATCCCTTTGCAAGTTTAATCGTCGTAAAACCTTGTTCACACAATGCTTTAATATCTTCTTCAAGCAAAAGCCCCTCAACGGTTGTTTCTTTTTGTGTTCCAATCGTTGGTTGCAATTCCGGCAACTCTTTGCCATTAGAGAAATACTGCGCCAATATTTGCTTTACAGTTTCTTCTACAATGAGCTTTATTTCTTCTCTTGTCATATCTGTATCTTCACCTCTTATGAGTGTTGCGCACTGCCCATCTGTGAGTGCAGCTGCTCTAGCCTCATCTTCATCAATATGTAGCTTAGGCGGACCCTCACTACCTACCTTGACTAATACTTGATCGAATTGCATTGTTCGTTGGGTGCTCTCTACGATTGCTGAAATTATTTGACCTTCTGTAAATCCGTATGTTTCAGCATCCCCATTAGATATATGTAAGTGGCGTTGTGGTGCCGCTACTCCACTCTCTAATGTAATTTCGCCATTTGTGCCTTGTAGCTTGCATCCTATGCCACTTCGCGCTTTACTAAATTGTCGTAATCCCTTAAGGCCTATTTTAGTTGCATCCGTGAAACTTATATCCACTCTGGTTTGCGCTACATCCTTTGCCTTAATAAAAAGCTCTATGCTTCCTCTTGGCCCTATAACTTCAACTGTTTTTTCTTTGCTTTCTCCGAAAAGGGCCTTATAATCTTGTGCACTCAAATGCACATGTGAGGGAATTGCATATGCCGTAGCATACTTTCCGATGCCTGCTTTTGCAAACACATCAAATAAAGTAGATGTTACTTCTGTTGATAAGGCATCTCGTTTCATTTATATACTCCCACTAACGTCTAAACAGACAGTGCTTTTTGCATTTGTTCTATGCTTTCTACGCTAAGACTCGCTCCACCGACCAAAAATCCGTCTACATCAGGAATCTCTGACAAAGCTTTAACATTATCAGGTTTTGCGCTACCACCATATAATAAAGGAATTGTTCTCGCGATATCTCCATACTGCTCAATCAGAGCTCGACGTATCCAATTCATTGTTTCAGAAACTTGCTCTACAGTTGCAACCTTTCCGGTTCCTATCGCCCAGATTGGCTCATATGCAATGACTAGTGGTGCACTTTTCGTGCCAATAAGTCCTGCAACAATTTGACGACACAGCACTTTTTTATATGTATCATTTTCTCTTTCTTCTACAGATTCCCCAATACAAACTATAGGTGTTATACTATGCAGCTGTGCTGTTCGCACTTTAAGATTAACTGTAAGATCAGTTTCGCCAAGCATCATTCTTCGTTCCGAATGGCCGATTATTACATATTGACCACCTGCGTCAAGTAACATGGACGCTGATATTTCTCCTGTAAATGCGCCTTGCTCTTCCCAATGCATGTTCTGTAGCCCCAATGAGATATTCTTTTTCCTCGCCATTTCAGAAACTACACCCAATGCCGTCGCAGGCACACACATAACAAGATCCACCGCTCCACGCGGCACTTCTTGTATGCTTCGCATAAAATCGCATGCCTCTGAATTGGTCATGTTCATTTTCCAATTCCCAGCAAGAAGTAGATTTTTGTCACTATTTACGCCATATACGTTATTTTTATGCATAATATTCTCAAAACCTCTGCTCAAATGCGCCTCGAGTGAACATTTGATACTCGCCTAGTTGATTTTGTAAACATTGTAGCATGATGAATTGCTGTTTGTCAAGAAAACAGTTCTGCTTTTTTTGCTCTGTTTTAGACAGCAACCCATTCTTGCTTTTGGTCACTTTCAAATATTTTTTCACACAAAATCATTTCGTGCAAGCCATCTTCAGCATTTGCGTAATCTCTAGGGCAATTGGGATCATGTATACTGTCATACACCTGACGGAAACATTGCTTAAATGCATCGGGAAACCCTTCCAAATGACCAAGTGGATAGGCTACCAAAGAGCGACTATCAGGATGCACGGTGGCATGCCCTTTCTCTAAGACTTCATAGAAGCTATCTTTATTTCCGATTGTAAGTTTGTTACATTCTTCGCTTTTCCACTGAGCTGACTTTTTATATCCTCCAATCAGCACATCAATGTCTACAGATTTTCCTGCAATTACCTGTGAGAAGAACGCACTCCCTTTCGCGCCATTATCAAAACGAAACAGCACGCTTGCATTATCTTCTGTATTAACCGGAATGTCTTCGTAGTCTGATTCGTCAAACTGTTCAATAGAATATGCCTGCATTTCTTTTATCGGCTTTTTTCTGATTTTATGAATTATTGTAAAGTCTGCGCATACAGCCACTATCTTCTGCCCACTGACAAACTCAACCAAATCCATCCAATGTGAGCCAATATCAGCAACAACACGAGTTTTTCCAGACTCTTCTGTAGAGAGTCGCCAGCTATAGTCTGTTTTGTTCAAAAGCCAATCCTGTGTATATGTTCCTGTGATGGAGAAAATTTCGCCCAAGTCACCATCACGAATGATATTCCGCATGTGATGTGTCATAGGGTAAAAGCGATTGTGGAAATTGAGTGCAAAAACCAACCCTGCTTCTTTCACTTTGTTAACAAGAGTGATTGCGTCGTCAACTGAAGTGGTCATTGGCTTTTCGCACAACACATTTACACCATTTTCTAAGGCATACATTGCAATTTCAAAGTGAGAGTTATTTGGCGTGCATATATGAATCATGTCCAAGTTCATGGTATCAATCATCTCTCGATAATCTGCAAAGCCATGTGGTATCTGCATTGATTCTGCCGATTTTTGTGCGTTTATTGTATCTGCCACAGCTACTACTTCAACATTTCCAAGCCTACGTATAGTTTCAACATGGATTTTCCCAACAAAGCCCATGCCAACAACCCCTGCACGATATTGTTTCATTTGTTTCACCCCTACCTCTTATTTATGATTGCTTTGTCGTTTCTTCATGATTACTCTGCTTATGTATTTGCAAATAATTTATCTTGTCTGCCTTCATATGGATTTTTAATTAGTAAGGGCTTTAAAAACTCTGCAGTTTTTATCACTCCATCCATTCTGCTCATAGTAACGTCTTCGTGCTCGTAACTTAGCACTCCGTTATATCCAACCATTGAGAGCTCTGTGATGATTCGTTTCCAGTTCACATCACCCCAACCGGGAATTCTAAACCTGAATGAGCGATCCAATCTACGCATATCTCCTTGCATTAATGTCCCGCCCAAAGGCAAGTTATGCGCCACAAGCTCTGCGTCTTTGGCATGAACATGGAAAATGCGATCTTTCAGTCGATTAATAAGAAGCTCTGCGCTTAATTGAAGATACAGCACATTTGCAGGATCGAGATTGTAGCCTAAACAGGGATGGTAATCCACTAGCTCAAGTGCGCGCTCTGCAGTATGGGTATCATATATAAAGCTGTTTGGATGAATTTCAATAGCAAACTTAACGCCATATTCTTTTAGCTTATCTAATATAGGTGTGAAGCGTGTGGCAAATTGCTCTTCATACTCTGCCCAACCCTGCCCGTATGGGAAGAAGAAAAATCTCCCCCAGTTCTCTACTCCAGGATAGCCAACCACCACCGGGACTTCTAAAGCGTTGGCTGCTTGTGCTGTGAGAATTAATCTTTCTGTACCGTATTTAACTTTCTCTTCGGGAGTCCCTTTATAAATGAAGTCTGTATCTTTTCCTGTAGGACCCATAATTAAAAAAGAATCAGAGTGGTTGCTCAAGGCACAGATATCTAATCCATAACCCGCCACCATATCTCTGATTTCTTTTGCTTTGCCAGGCTTCAAAACTTCCGTTGGCTCCAATTGTCCATTTCCTGCATATGCAGGAATTTCTAACGACTCATAGCCGTAGTCTGCTGCTAATTTTGCAACTTCATGTAAAGGTTGCTCTGTGAAATTCGCTGTAAAAAACCCTAGCTTCATAGTATACCTTTCTCCTTTATATATAATGTATATTTTAAAATACTTTCAACAAAAGTTCCGAATATGTGATTGTGAGCTAAGCTAAATTATTCTCTGCAATCATTCGTTTCACTGTGTCGGGACTAATATCTCCCTCCATGGGCCCAAGCACCGCTGTGTTAAAGGCTGCTGCTGCTGTTGCCATCTTTGCCGCTTCTCCAATGGGCTTTCCTTCCAGCAATCCGCACAGGAATGCTCCGTCAAAACAATCTCCGGCTCCGGTTGAATCCTTCGCATCAATCTTATATACACCAAAAGATACTTCTTCATCCCTCGTATATATAGTACAACCATCTGACCCTTTCTTAAGGGCAATTACTTCAAGGGAGGGATTCTCAAAACAAGCACTGACTGCATCTTCAACCGTTTCTTTTCCGCTAATTGTCAGCAGTTCAGAAACACCGGGAAGAAATACACTGCAATGAGCCATGACTTTTTGTATCATCTGATAGACTGAGGCATCTTTCATAAGTTCCGGACGGATGTTCGGGTCGAATGAAACTTTAACGCCTTTTTCTACTAAGCTATCCATTAACTTTAGAATCTCTAACCCAAACTCTTTTTTTGCCATCAGGGAGCAACCCATAATATGAAAATACTTGACATCGTCACCAAGCTCATTTGCTGGTGGTGCTTTTGGTCTTGTGGCAGGCGTATCTGGGAAATGGTAGAGAAATCTACGAGAACCATCTTCAAAGTAAGTGACAAAAGCAACTCCTGTAGTTCCGTCGTCATAGCTTGAGATTTGTGAGATGTCCACACCATCATTTTCAAGTCTTTCTATCAAGCACTTTCCAAAATCGTCATCTCCAACACCACCAACAATACCCGCAGTGTGACCTAATCGAGCAACTGTGTCTATGAATATTGCTGGAGCACCACTTGGAAAAGGACCATAAAATACGTCAGCCTTATCTAATGGCATATCTACCTCAGGTCGCATAACTTCACATAGCAGTTCGCCCATTGTCCATACTTCAGCCATAAAACATTCATTCCTTTCGTAACATGCTTTCTATTCGTTAACCCAAAAAGTTTGCCTTTAGAAACTCTAAGCTGGTTTTAATGTCTTCATCCATCTTCGCTTCATCGGCACCATCAGATAAGTCGCGAAACACTTTAATATCTTTGCCAACCTGGCCTCCCTCGAGCACAAATGGTTCCATAACCAAACGGCTATCAAATCCAATTTCTCTTAAAGCCACACCCATCTCTGCCCATGGCAAATGTCCGTGACCGGGAAGTTTTCTGTTACCCTCACCAATATGCATGTACGCAAGTAAGTCACCTGCAGTACGAATGGCATTTGGCAAGTTGTCTTCTTCAATATTCATATGGAACGTATCTAATAGGATCTTCACATTAGGATTATCCACTTCTTTGCAAAACTTAACTGCTTCTTCTGCTGTATTTAACACAAGGGTTTCGAATCGATTAACAACTTCCAGGCACATGCAAATCCCCAAATCTTGAGCGGCTTTGCCCATAACCTTTACGCTTTGCACACCTCTTTCCCAAATTGCAGGTTTATCTAAATCTGTATAATCATTAGGCCAATAGGTATACATAACTCCTATAAGAAAGTGTGAGTCTAATCTGTCCATGCGCTTCATAATGCTGGTCAAAAAGTCGATGCCTGCAGTGCGAACAGCAGGGTCGCTTGAAGCAACGTCATATTTTTTAGGTGGTCCAATGTTGGAACATATTTCCAATCCCAAATCTTTTGCTAATGATTTTAGACTGTCTATTTCGCCATCACTCATTTTTAGCAAGTCTGCGGCAGATATTTCTAAAACATCAAATCCAAGATTTCGAACTTTCTTTGCAAAGTACGCATAATCTCCCGTCCACTCTCTTGTCCAATAAGCATAAGATGTGCCAAACTTCATAATTAGTACCCCACCTTCTTAATTTCGTTTTGTTGTATTTTTTTATTGAATTGTATCATTGTGTTTTAAAATATACAACGAATAATTTTCTCCATTCTATATTTTTTTATTTTATTCACTCGCTTATATTGACTTCTATGGGTACTATCTATATAATGGCGACAGTCGTATCAAAGTTGTTTCAACATTACATTTGATACTTCACCATTCACTTAATTCACAATTTATTATCTTCTGGAGGACAAAACATGTTAGCATACCTGTTAGACGAAAATGGTTCAGTTTCTATTCAAAACGTTCCGGAACCTACACCATCTGATCAAAACGCAATCATCAAGGTAGAGGCTGCATCAATTTGTGGCACTGATTTCCGAACCTTTATGCATGGCAACAGCAAAATCTCGCCTCCTCGCATATTGGGACACGAAAGCGCAGGAACAATTACTCATGCAGGTGCTTTTGCAAAAGCGCACGGTCTTGAAGTGGGCATGAGAGTCACTGTTGCACCAGCAATCGGATGTGGAGAATGTTGGCCTTGCAGCACAGGACGTACAAACATGTGTGATACGCTTACCACAATTGGATTCCAATATGAAGGCGCTTTTGCCCAGTATATGGAAATTCCGAAGCAAGCTATAAAGATGGGTAATGTCCTTCCACTTAGAGATAACATTGACTTTGATGAAGCTGTTCTTTCCGAACCTGCAGCGTGTGCCGTCAATGCGCAGTCGTATCTAAATATAACAAAAGGCGACTATGTCGTTATTTACGGTAGTGGATTTATCGGCTGTGTTCATGCTGAACTGGCAAAACTTGCAGGTGCTGAAAAAATAATCATGGTAGAAATCGCTGCTCCACGCCGTGAGGTCACAAAGCAGATGGTTCCATATGTTGACATAATTGACCCACTGACAGAGGACACTTGCGAAGTAGTTAAAAAGCTAACAAATGGCAGAGGCGCAAATGTTGTTATCACAGCACTCTCTGTGCCTGCAATTCATACTGAAGCTTTAAAAATTGCATCAAAAATGGGACGCATAAGCCTATTTGGCGGCATACCTGGAGATGGAATTGGTTATTTGGATAGCAATCTTATTCATTACAATGAGCTTTGTGTTTATGGAGCACATGCCACAACTGCAGGAATGATGCAGGGTGTGCTTGATCAAGTTGCAGACGGAAAACTTAACTTAAAGAAGTATATCTCCGACAAGCATCCTCTTGTTGATATTGAAAAAGGATTTATTCAATTAAGAGATGAAAATGCAATGAAAATCGTACTGGCAGACAGTTAAGCAGATAATTTTATTTTTATTAAGGATGTGATCGTGTGGATCGAAGAATCGAAGAAGAATATAAGCGCGTCAGTTTGCTCGTAAATGTAGCAAGACTTTATTACGAGCATGATTACAACCAAAGCATGATCGCAGATAAACTGCAACTTTCCCGTCCCTATATTTCCAAACTTATCGCTCAAGCACGGGACGAGGGGATTGTAACAATTACAATAAACGACCCTATCCAAACTGAAACATCACTTGAGCGTCAGATTCGACAACGCTTCGCATTACGTAAAGTTGTCGTCGTTCCTAAGAGCTTTAGTCAGGACAATCTTCATAAAGTCGGTGTTGCGTGTGCAAGATATCTAAACTCCATTATATCTGATGGCGATACCATTGGCGTTGCGTGGGGATTCACGATGTTCACATGTGCACAACTTGCTATACAGCGACAAGATTTATCTAATGTAACTGTTGTGCAGCTTTGTGGAGGCGTAAGTAATAGCAATTACAATATCTACGCCAGCGAGATTCCAAAGCTTTTTGCCGAAGCTCTCTCCGGCACTTCATACCTTCTTCCACTCCCTGCCATTATGAACAGCATGCAGGTTAAAGACTCTGTACTCGCTGACCATAGTATCAGTCAAGCACTTGATTATGCTAAGCAGGCCAACATTGCACTATTTACACTGGGTGAGTTCGGCACAAACAACGCGCTTGCTAATGCGGGCTATATAGATGCTCATCAGATGAATCAGCTTGAAGCCATTGGCGCTGTTGGCGACATTTGCGCTCACTTCATTAACGAAAACGGAGAGCTTTGTGATAAGAGTTTAGATGATCGAACAATTAGCTTGCCGTTAGACGAAATAAAGAAGAAAGACTATCGTATCGCTGTTGCCATAGGCAACCAAAAGGTTCGTAGTATCTGTGGCGCTCTAAATGGCGGACATCTTAATGTTCTTATTACAGATGAAGAAACCGCAACAACTGTTCTAAGGCATTTCGATAAATAGTGCGAGTTTTATCGCTTCATTAAGACATCCAACGGTCAGTTGCTGACCATAGGGTGTCTTGTTGTTTTTGGAGATACAGTTTGTAGATATACGCTTTTGTGCTAAACGTTACGTAAAAAAGAGCTTGCTAACGCAAGCTTGGTGAAAAATAATTGAAATTAATTCAGTGTGTGATATAATGACTTCTCAGCCATTTATGGCATTAAAATTGCAAAAAATCGGAGAGTTAGTATGAACAGGTTCATACTAACGAGAGAATATGCCAATTGCGATCTATGGAATCGCAATTGATGCATGAAATGACCATTTCTTTTCATGGTCGTTTTGTAACTAATTGTTTCAGAAAGGCATGGTCATTTTAATGGGAAAAGTAATAGCTGTGGCTAATCAAAAGGGCGGAGTTGGCAAAACCACTAGTTGTGTAAGCCTTTGTGCCGCATTAACCGAGGCAGGCGCTAAGGTCTTGCTTTGTGATATGGATCCACAAGGAAATGCAACATCAGGCATGGGAAGCCAGAAAGATAGCAAGACTTATAACATGTACAGTGTGCTGATAGATGGCGTTGAGGCAAAAAAAGCAATTCAAAAAACACCATATGGCGATCTGTTACCATCAAACAGTATTATGTCGGGAGCAGGTGTTGAACTTGTAATGATGGAAGATCGCAATGCTGTATTAAAGAATGTTCTTGCAACTGTTAGTGATGAGTATGAATATATATTTATTGATTGTCCACCATCTTTAGAAATGCTGACGCTGAACTCTCTTTGTGCAGCCGACACCGTGCTCATACCTGTACAGTGCGAATACTTTGCACTTGAAGGACTAAAAGACCTTATGAATACCATTCGCATGACAAAGAGATCGCTAAATCCAACGCTCGAAATCGAGGGTGTTTTGCTTACAATGTTTGACTCGCGTACAAACCTCTCGTCGCAAATCTCAACAGAGATTAAAAAGTATTTTAAAGAAAAGACATATGGTGTTACAATCCCAAGAAGTGTGCGAATAGCGGAGGCACCCAGTCATGGAAAACCAATATTAAACTATGATCGAACATCGCGCGGATCGCAAGCATATCAAGAACTGGCCAAAGAGTTCTTAAAAAGAAATAATCATACGATTAAGGGGAGGGATGCTTCGTGAGTAAAAAAGGTTTAGGAAAAGGACTCGGCGCATTATTCGGTGATTCTATAGACAGCACCGCAGAGCACGATTTTGAATACCTTCCACTGCAACGCATAGAGCCAAAGCAAGATCAACCTCGCACACATTTTGAAGAAGAAAGAATCAGCGAACTTGCCGACTCTATAAGAGAACACGGTGTGCTCTCACCAATAATGGTGCGACATATTGAAGATGGCTATTATCAAATAATTGCCGGCGAACGCAGATGGCGCGCTTCTCGAGAAGCCGGTCTTACTCAAGTCCCTGCAAGAATTGTCGTAGCAGACGACAAAACTGCACTTGAAATTGCTATGGTTGAAAACCTCCAGCGTGAGGACCTCAGTCCAATCGAAGAGGCTCGTGGATACAGAGTTCTCATGGAAGAGTTTGAAATGACTCAGGAGGATGTTGCACAACGAGTAAGCAAATCGCGTCCTGCTGTTGCAAACTCACTTCGATTGCTTTCTCTGCCTGATGAGTTAACTGAACTTGTCTTACGCAAGGAGCTCTCTGCCGGTAGCGCACGTGCGCTTCTCTCTCTGAAAAGCGAAGAGCGTATGAAAGAAGCTGCTAAGTCCATAGTAGATAGTGATATGAGCGTCCGTGAGGTTGAAGCTCTTGTTAGAAAACTGAGCCGAGAAGAGCCCGCATCGCCAACGCAAACTGGTATTGAAGTAGATTATTTACTTGACGCACAAAAGCGCCTAACTTCCGCAATGGGCAGACGTGTAAAAATAAATCAGAGCAATAAAGGTAAAAGTAAAGGCAAAATAGAACTTGAATATTATGATCACGAAGACTTTGATGTTCTTTTTGACTTTTTAATTTCCGCCGACGCAAGCGAAAGGAGAAACCATCCAAATGATTGATATTAAACTGATACGTGAAACACCTGATGTTATAAAGCAAAGCCTTTTAAACAAAGGCAAAGATTGTAACGCAGAGATTGACCGAATCTTAGAGCTTGATGTTCAACGCAGAGCTCTTATCTCTGAAACCGAAACAGATAAGGCCGAGCAAAACAAGACGTCAAAGCTGATTCCCCAAATAAAGAAAGAAGGTGGCGATGCCACTCCGATTTTCGAACAACTAAACGCATTAAAAGAAAAAATCCGCACTGCGGACACAAAATTGCGTGAAGTTGAAAATGAATATAACGAACTAATGCTTGGCTTGCCAAATCCTCCCGATGATGATCTCGTAGCAGGCGGTAAAGAGCACAACGAAACACTCAGACTCTTTGGTGAGCCACATACTTTTGATTTCGAGCCAAAAAACCACATGGATCTTTGTACAGATCTTGGCTTAATAGACTATACTCGCGGTGTTAAGCTTGGTGGCAGCGGATTTTGGATTTATAGAGGTCTTGGCTCTCGATTGGAGTGGGCATTATTGAACTATTTCATTGATGCACATGTTGCGGATAACTATGAGTTCATGCTTGTACCACATATGCTGGAATACCAATGTGGCTTAACTGCAGGTCAATTCCCCAAGTACTCTGATGAAGTCTACAAAATTGCAAATCCGTCAGACGACAGAATTCACTACATGCTACCAACAGCAGAAGCCGCTCTGGCTTCCATCCATAGAGATGAAATATTAACAGAAGCTGAATTGCCGAAGAAATATGTTTCATATACTCCATGTTTCCGACGTGAAGCAGGGACATATGGATCAGATGAGCGTGGAATGGTTCGTGGTCACCAGTTCAATAAAGTAGAAATGTTCCAGTACACGACTCCCGAAGGCTCTGCCGATGCATTTGATGAAATCGTTGGAAAAGCAGAAGCTCTTGTTTCAGGCTTAGGATTCCATTTCAGAACTGTAAAGCTCGCTGCAGGTGATGTTTCTGCAGCAATGGCACGTACATATGATATCGAAATACAAATCCCATCAATGAACGGCTATAAAGAAGTATCTTCTGTTTCAAACGCTCGTTGCTATCAGTCAAGGCGTGGTGCTATGCGCTTTAAGCGTGAGTCCACAGGAAAAACCGAGTTCATGTATACCCTCAATGGCTCAGGTCTTGCCACAAGTAGGATTCTTCCTGCACTTGTAGAGCAAAATCAGCAAAAAGACGGAAGCATTGTTATCCCGGAAGTACTAAGAAAATATCTTGGCGGTTTGGAAATTATCACAGCTGAGAAGTGAGCAAAGAGTTTTCCAGAGTTAGTTCATCAAACCCGCCACTTAACTAAATTATTCAAGGAACGGTCATATTAATGTCGAAAAAGAGCAGAAAAGAAAAAAAAGAAGAAAGAAAAAAGAGTAAAGTTACAACAGAACAGTGTGCCAAAGCTGCAAAATCAATGTTCAACGAGTTCAAAACCTTTGCCGTAAGAGGCAATATGATGGACATGGCTGTTGGTATGATTGTCGGCGGTGCATTTACCTTATTAATAAACTCAATGGTGTCGAATATCGCAACTCCGTTGATTGGCATTTTGATTGGTGTTGACTTTTCTGAATGGGAAATTCAGCTCCCGCACCTATACGGCAACGCCGAACCCGGCACACTGGCAATAGGAACTTTCTTAAATAACCTTATCAGCTTTATTGTTGTTGCATTTGTGGTATTCCTGTTTGTAAAAATGCTCAACAGGCTAAAGAAAAAAGCAGAAGAAGCTCCTCCTCCTCCTCCAAAACCCTCTCCAGAAGAACTTTTGCTCTCAGAAATCCGCGACATTCTGAAAGATAAAGATTAATCTACTTTGACTTTCCTAAAACAAGAGATCATTGTTCCCGCGCCGAGCGCGGCATAATATCAAGCGTTTCAACGAAGCGGGAGATTTAACTCACCGCTTGTTGCGGAATATTGTACCCACCGCCTACGCAAACTTAGAGGCGGGGGACATACTAGCTGAGTTATAAATCAAAATTAAAGCCATTGCGCAAACTATCAGTTCCGTAAGTACAAATGACAGCCATATTCCTGTCATTTCGAAAGCGGAACTTAGTATTAGTGCCATAGGGATAATAATTATGCATCCACGCAGGACTGATATAAGCAGTCCTATTTTTGCATTTGCAATGGAGCTGAAAAATGCTGCAGCTATAATGTTCACTCCCATGAAGATGAACCCTATGAAATATAATCTCAACCCCCTGCCTGCAAGCAATGCCAGCGTTTCATTTGCTTCGCTATTAAATATCGCAACAATTTCATGTGAGAAAATGAAGGTTAGTGCATATATGCCAATGGACATAATGAATACTAAAACAATGGCATATCTCAGAACTAGCTTAATCATGTTGTTATCGCCAAGTCCTTGTCCTTTGCTCAAAAGCGGCTGAATACCTTGTGCCACTCCTCCGAATATTGACATGACAATAATTGCAATATTCGCAACCACTCCATAGGCTGCTACACCAATATTGCCCTCAATACTCAGAATTATTAGATTAAATGTAACAAGTGCGATGGATAATGAAAGCTCGTTGATAAATGCCGAAGATCCCAAGAATATAATGTTTGCTATTTTCTTTATTTGAATCTTACATTTACACAGACTGAACTTATTTCGCTTTGTTATAAAATGCATAGATAGGACGCCAACGCCAAGAATCATAGAACAAACTGTCGCTAGAGCTGCGCCAAGCATCCCCATATCTAGCGGAAATAAGAATACCCAGTCAAGCACTATGTTTGATAAGCTTCCTGTAACCATTGCTGCCATAGCAAGTTTCGGATTGTTGTCATTTCTAATGAATGCAGTCAGTATATTGCTAAATACAATAATTGGAGAAGCACCGAGGATAACTTTCATATATGCTTCAGCCATTGGTAGAATTGTTTCGTCAGCGCCTAAGGTTGCCGCCAGTGGTCCTGCAAAGAATATGCCAATAGTACTGAATACTACCGACACAAGTAAGCCTATCAAACATGCATGTGTAAATGTAGAGTTAGCCTCTTTGTCCTTGCGTTCGCCCTTTAGTATTGAATATTGTATAGCTCCCCCAATACCAATCATTAAGCCGACACCAAACAGAATGCCAAAAACCGCCACACTAATGTTTAGCGCAGTAAGCCCGTACACTCCGAGTGCCACAGAAATAAAATATGTGTCTGCAAGAATATAAGCCGAGAGGCATATCATTCCAAGCACACTCAAGCTTACATACTTTCTAAATTCTTTGATTATCTTGTCTTTTCTCATATGTATTACGATTCCTGAAATCCCGCAAAAGAACATCACCCAGCCCGTGCAATGAATGCGAGTAATTGGACAAAGTGATGCTTCAATTACATAGACTTAATTTTATTATTAAATATACGTTACTTTACTCTCTTCATATTGACCGCGCGGATCCGGATCTTCATCCGGCACACCAACAGCAATAACGCAAAACGGTAGTTTCTCTGTTCCGAGAACCTCACGTATCTCTGCCATTCTCTCTTCTTTTGGATAAACACCACACCAGCAAGCACCAAGTCCGAGGCTCACGGCGGTAAGTAGAATGTTTTCTGTAGCTGCTCCGCAATCCTGTGGGAAATAATCTTCTGCTATGCCTCCATGAATACCTACTTGCGTATCAGGCAACGCTAATACAACAATTGCAAGTGACGCTGTTTCAAGCATTCCTGTATACGGATGTGCTTTTCGAATTTCCTCAAGTTTTGCAGGGTCTTTAACCACCACAAATTCCCATGGACGAGTATTACATGCTGATGGGGGAAGCATTGCAGCTTCAAGTAGCAACTTGATTTGCTCATCTGTGACTTCTGCGCCCTTTTTAAATTTTCGGATACTTCTGCGCTTTCTAATTACTTCAATTACTGTCATTAATATGTCCTCCATTTATTTTTTGCTAAACAAAACCTTTGCCTGCTTTAAACGCTAACCACCCAAAGGTCATAGTACATAGAGCCGTCACCACAGGTAGCATCATGCCCAGTGTAAGAGATATTTGCGTGCCGAGAAACGCCATGATAATGGGTGCTGTAATGCGGGCTATACCCATTATGAACATGAGAACCGATGTTGTAAAAGTGGTTTGCCCCTCATAGCCAAGTGCACACTCTCTAACAAGCACAGGAATAAAGTGCCCGCTACAAAGGCCAAATATACCCAACATAATTAATAGAATAACAGGATTTCCTGATATAACTCCAATAAACACGAAAATGCCACTTAGTAGCCCGCCCAGTGCAAAAAACTTCATAGGCGCACGCTTAATAATAGGAGCCGATACGAAGCGCGTAAGGGTCGCGCAAATCCAGTAAACCGTAATAGACAATGCCCCGAGTTCTGCTGCATCATGGTTAAGGGTCATATATCTAACAATCCATATCATAACGCCCGCAATAGTGAACATTGCAAAAAAACCTGCAAGATTGAGTGCTATATTGCGTTTAACCTTAAAGTATGCAAGTAAATCTTGTTTTGTAAATAAATGCTCTCGCACAGTTACTGTTTCATTTTTCGTTTCAGAGCTACGCGTCAACATTAACACTACCAAAATCACAAGAATTGACACGACTGCCAGTACATAGTGGATTCCGCGCCAATCTATATATTGTAATGCCCACACAAATATTAATGGAGATAATAAACTTCCAACACCAAAGAAACCATGTAAATATCCAAGGTACTTGCCACTTTCTTTTTTGCGGGCATCTACGATTAATGAGTTTGCAGCAGTGTCAATAAACCCTCCGCTAAATCCAATGAATGCACAGCCAATACAAAATATAATGAACGTGGGAGAAAATCCGCTAACAAACAGCATTATTGCCTGAACCGCAAATGCTATACATAAGACCAGGGTTTTCTTTGCTCGTCCTTGAGCCATTATTGTAAAAAAGATTGATATGACAAACCCGAAGCTCACCAGCGCTCCCATAAGGCCTTCTTCAGTACCGTCAAGAGAAAATGCGTCAACAACCTCATTTATAAGAATGCCCGGCATTGAAACGACCAGAGAGTAGATGAAAAGGGATACAAACGCTGCTGATGTAACCGCTTGTGCTACTCTATTGTCGTTGTTTCTTTCGTTTTCCCTCAAAATGAATAGTCCTTTCGCAATTATCTGCTAACTCCAAACAACGCTGCTCCAATTATGCCTGCATCATTACCAAGCTTGGCTTTTAGAATAGGTGGCAGTCCACCATCATCTGTGCTATAAATCTCTGATTCAACGATTTTATCTAAAGGTCCAAAGAGAGGTTCTCCTGCATTACAAACACCGCCACCAAGTATCACAACTTCAGGTCTTATTGCATTGCAAAGACTGGCAATCCCTGTGCCTAAATATTTGACATAATCCGCAACTATTGCATTTGCAGCTGCATCTCCTTGCTTTGCAGCGTCAAAGATAATTCTTCCACTAATGCGAGAAGTGTCACCACCGCAAAGTTCATGTAGAAGCGAATCAGGATATGCTGCCATGAAGCGTTTCGCTTCTCGAAGCAGGGCCGTAACCGACGCATATGCCTCTAAACAACCATGAGAGCCACAGCCACATTTTTCGCCACCTGCGACGATGATTATATGCCCCAGCTCCGTGCCCAGTCCGCACCCTGTGAACAATTTCTTGTCAAACACAAGGCCTCCGCCAACACCTGTACCCAGTGTAAGAACTATTGCATAATCGTATCCTTTGGCTGCCCCTGCATAAACCTCTGCAAGTGCTGCAGCATCAGCGTCGTTACCGAGAAAAACCGGTATGTCCCAATACTTTTGGAAAATTGGGATTACATCAATCTTTCTCCAGCCTGGCAAATTTGGAGCTAGTAAAACCACATCCGTCCTGCTATTAACAGCGCCGGGCACACCAATTCCAACATATAGAATATCACTTTCAGAAAGTCCTGCCATTTTCACTACAGCTTTTCCTGCTTCAGCCATAGCTGCAATTACTGCATCAACTCCACGATCAGACTGTGTCGGAACAACATGTTTTGCAACTATGTTGTACTCCTCATCAATAACGCCTGTTTTTATATCAGTACCACCGAGATCAATCCCCACATAATACTTGCCCACTCAGTTTATCTCCTTTATTCTTCTCTATTTTAGTCATCCGCGAAACAACTACATGTACTGTATCATGTAGCGATAGCTCTGCTCAATACCATGTCTAACTTTTTCATCTGTGCCTTCAAATGCACGATCTTCAATTTCAATACAAGCACACCCATCAAAACCAATATCATTCAAAGCTCCACAGAATGCGCCAAAGTCAATACTGCCAAGACCGGGAAGTTTCGGTGCATGCCATAAAGATGGATATGAAAAGGCACCATGCTCATATAACTTATCTTCGTAAATTTTCAAGTCTTTAATATGTATGTGGAAAATCTTATCTTTAAAATCATACACAGGCTTAACCGGATCAAACATCAGCAGTTGAGTATGTGATGGATCATAATTTAATCCTAAATAATCACTTTCAATCAACTCAAACATCTTTCTCCATATTGCCGGAGTTGATGCAAGGTTCTTGCCACCCGGGAATTCGTCTTTTGAAAAATACATAGGACAATTTTCAATGCCAATTCGAACTTTTTTCGCTTCCGCATGACGCACTATAGGTGTCCATACTTCTTTGTACAGCTCCAGGTTGCCTTCGACAGTCTTATCTTTATCTTTCCCAATGAAAGTAGTAATCAGATTAATCCCCATTTGAGCTGAAACATCGATTAGTTTCATAATGTGGTCTATAGCTACCTGTCTTGCTTCTAAATCTCTGTCCAGCGGATTTGGATAATATGCAAGTGAGCTGATTTCAATGTTTTTCTTTGCTGCATACTCTAGGTAATAGTCCATTTTTTCGCGAGTTATATCATTTACATCAATATGTGTAACTCCTGCATAACGTCTGGCAGCTTTTTCTTTTGGCCAACAACAAATCTCCACGCATTTGAATCCAACAGACGCAGCATAGTCAATAACCTCTTCAAAAGAATAGTCAGGTAAAATTGCAGATAAAAGACCAAGTTTCATAATTAATGTTTATCCTTTCTTGTTTTCTGTTTTTGATACTGTTATTATAGTAGGGATTGATAGGCATAGCAAGAAATAAATATTCAACATAGGAAAATGTTGTAGCAACACTAATTACAAAGGAACAAAAGATGGAAAATAAAGAAAATACTACCACTTCTGCTGAAGATATACGTAGCGCAGAAAAAAGAGCGAAAATTGCAATGTATAACAAAATGGCTTCTACAGATGACAAAGATTCTCAAACCATAGAGCCTCACGAAATGACTGAGCGCCCCATAGGAGCTCCTATTAAAGAACAGGTCCGACTGGAGAAATCAAAGCTTAAAAACATGAGCTTTAAGAAAAAGGTTGACTATATTTGGGAGTACTACAAGCTTCATTTAATAGGAGGTTCTGTTGCTCTTGCTTTAATCGTTAGCATAATTATAGGGATTTTTACTCCTTCCCCCGATACAGTCTTATTCGTCGCATGGAGCGCAGGGTTTATTACTGAAGAGCAACGAGAGGTTCTTGTGCACGAACTTGAGGCTGCAGTCGTAGATGAATCACAAAATGAAATAGTAGATGTTGCGGTCTTTTTAACCGGCGGAGATGACCCCATGATGACAATGGCAAATATGCAAAGGCTGGTTGCAATGGTCGCGTCTGGTCATATTGATATCTTTGTTTTAAATTCAGAAACGCTAGAAAACTACTCAGCAAATGGGTTCTTGCAGCCGCTAGAAGGCATATTAGCAGAAATAGAAGCTATTAATCCAGGTGTTTTTCGTACTATAATGGAATACGTTCTTTATGCTGATTTTGAAGTAGACACAGGCGTTTACTCTGAGCAAATAATGGGTATAAGTGTTTCCTATGCTCCATTAATTGCAGAGGTGAATCTCTTTTATAAATATGATTTATTCTTTGCGATTTCATCCACATCGCAACAGGTTGAGAATGCTACAAAGGCACTAATAGCCTTTTTTGAGCCGTCAAATTAGTTGAGTAATAACGCATGATGCAATACGAGGCTGTCACACTAGTAGCGATAGCCTCGTTTTTAGTTGCTATGTGTGTAGCTTTAAGCCAGTATTATCTAACCAAAAATACCCGCTCTTAACCAGTCAGGAATGATTCCCAGCCCATCTAGCCATGTTCCTACCATTATGAGCAAGGCAACCACACCGACTACAATACCAGCTATAGATAGTCCAAGTGTGCGTGCGTTTGTCCTTTTCACAAATCCAACAACAGAGAATAATATACTCGTTGGAAGAAGAATAAACGCATATGTAAATACACCAACAATCGCCAGAACAAAACCAATTATGATATATGCATCAACAATTGAAAATGCTTGTTTTTCTCTTCTCACTGTGTTATATGGCGGATATCCTGAATATGGATTATATCCTTGTTGATACTGAGAGGTTGCCGGGCGTGAATATTGAGACTGTGCTTGCGGCGTTGCTTGAGTATGTGGGTAAGCTGTAGGTGGTTGTGTGCTATTTGTAGGTGTCGAAGTTGTTGCCGGGTATGGTTGACTTGCAGGTCTGTATGTTGCACTTGCCATAGGGACAGCATTGTCCACAGGTGTTGGGTTCGGTGTTGCTGAACAGCTTGAAGCATTTGCGCTTTCTGCAGGTTTTTCAACAGACGGCTCCGGGGTTATTGACTCTGTAGTTGAATCGTCAGTCGCAGTTGTTGTGTTTTGCTCATGATTGCATGAAGCACAGTATTTTGCATCGACAGAGTTTTCACTGCCGCAGTTTGTACATTTCATAGTTATGACCATTCCTTTCACAATATATGAACAGCAACCTCATTCTACATGTGAACGCACCTAATGTCAACAACTACACTCTATTTTCTCTCATGCATTAAATAGCATTCCTGCACGTTGCGCATGCGGTGTTCACACTATTTTGTGCCAAGGTGTGTGCTTTTACCACAATGTAGAAATTTTCTTCTCTTTTGGTCGTTTCGTATAATCGCTTGACATTCGGTGTGAATCTTTTGTATAATTTGACATGCGCTTGAAAATCAACATGGACGAAAGGGATGATTATGCATATGGAAATAGAGCGGTACATAATAGCATTCACGCAGAATAATGTCTGCTTTTTAAGCGAAGTTAATGATGTTATAAATTATATAAATATTAACTATATGAAGCCCATTACCCTTGACCTCTTGGCTCGTATTAATTGCACATGTAAGTCAACACTGCAGCGTAAGTTCCATGACGCCACAGGAAGGTCACCAATGCAATATCTTAAAGTATTGCGTATGAATCTTGCTGCAGAAATGCTTATGAGTAGCAAAAAATCTGTTGTTGAAATTGCCATCGACGTTGGCTATAATTCCATATCTAGTTTTAACCGCCATTTTCTCAACGAGTTTTACACAACTCCTACTAAATGGCGGCAACAAGCGCGAGCAGAAAATATATTCAGTAATGGAAAAAATGTCTCAAAATCATCACAACCTCAATGCTTACAATGTGTTGTTGATAAATAAAAATCGTAGAAGAAAAATATACTGCACATAAACGTTCTTCTATGCTTGACATCCATGCTCTGCTCCATTAGAATGCTCATTAACGTACTGCACTATTTGTTAGCATTTTTAGATAGGAGAAGAGCGGTGAATTCAATAGGATTTGATAACGAGAAGTACTTAAAACTACAATCTGAGAAAATTCTAGAGAGAATCGAGTTGTTCGAAAACAAGCTATACTTGGAATTTGGTGGTAAGCTCTTTGATGATTACCACGCTGCACGCACCCTTCCCGGTTATGAGCCTGATATTAAGGTTCAATTATTAAAAACACTTGCTGACAAAGCAGAAATTGTAATCGTTCTTAACGCATCAAATATTGATTCTAATAAGGAAATTGGCGATACAGGTATATCATACGACGATGATGTACTGCGTTTAATCGATGAAATAAGAGAGTATGGCCTTTATGTCGGCAGTGTTGTCATTACGCAGTATTTAGGACAGCCTGCCGCTAACACGTTTAAAGAACATCTTGAATCTTTAGGTGTGACTGTTTACATAATGCATTATATTCCCGACACTGACTATCCTGCAAATGTTCAGCTCATCCTTAGTGATGAGGGCTATGGTAATAACGACTATATAGAAACAGAAAGACCCCTTATCGTTGTTACAGCTCCGGGCCCGGGTAGCGGAAAGATGGCTGCATGTCTATCGCAGCTATATCATGAGAACAAGCGTGGAGTTAAAGCCGGATATGCAAAATTTGAAACATTCCCCATATGGAACCGACCTTTAAAAAACATGGTTAACTTAGCATATGAGGCAGCCACTGCAGATCTCAATGACGTAAATATGATAGACCCGTATCATCTGGAAGCATATAATGTGTCAGCTGTAAACTATAATAGAGATATTGAAGTTTTCCCAATACTCAATGCTATGTTCACCAGAATATGGGGAGAAAGCCCATATCGCTCTCCAACGGACATGGGTGTAAACATGATCGGATTTTGTATAGACGATGAAGTTTGCGACGCTGCATCAAGGCAAGAAATCATTCGTCGCTATTTCCACACTCAAATTGACTATGCAAAAGGGAAAATACAAAAATCTGCATTGTCAAAGCTTGAACTCTTAATGAACAGCACAGGCACTAGTCCTGAAGATAGACCTCCTGTAATACATGCTCTTAATAAAGCGGAAAGCACCGGAAGTCCTTGTGTTGCAATTGAATTGTCCGATAATGTAGTCGTTACGGGCAAGACTTCAGCATTGCTTGGTGCATCTTCTGCAGCATTACTTAACGCTCTAAAGCACTTAGCGGGTATCGAGGATAATGTATTACTAATATCACCTAATGAGATTGAACCTATTCAAAAACTCAAAGTTGGATATTTAGGAAATGAAAACCCCAGACTGCAAACTGACGAAGTTTTACTTGCACTAGCTATTAATGCTGCAAAGAATAAAGTGGCAGAAAACGTTCTTGCACAACTTCCAAAGCTTAGAAAAGCTGAAGCTCACTCAAGTGTTATTCTTTCACAAGTAGATGTTGTTGTTTTTCGTCAACTTGGAGTAAATATAACATGCGAGCCGGTATTTCAAAATAAACGATTATTCCAAAGCATGTAGCATTACTTTCATTAGTAAAAGCTCTCTTATGCAGATGTCCTGCACCAGAGAGCTTTTTGATTTATGTTAGCCGACTTCTAGTTAAATACGAAGATCGTTGCAATATCTATCATGTTAAACTCATCAGTAAACTCAATGTCCATCATGTCACGCCACTCTCTTAGTAATGCATCGAAATCTTCAAGTGCCGCCATTTGTCTTAATGTCATTGTCATTCCTGCACTGGACGCTGCAATTGGAACTGCATTATAATCAATCGGTAATCTCAATATAATATGAAACCCAAAAGTAGTTTCGACAACATCGCTCAGTCCCCAAATTTCAAGCTCTTCAGTTGTATCAGAAAATGGTTGAACCATGTCAGCGTGCTGGAAAAGATAACCTTCAGGAAAAGACATTAAACCGCCGTGATCCTCGCTTTGTTCATGCATAAGCTCCATAAAGAATTCGACAAAATCATCTGAATTTTCTTGTTCTCTAAGTTGTTCTAAAAGATCTTCGGCCTCTGCTTCTGCTTCTTCTAATGGCATACCGTCATTATCATACCTAAGACGTAAAATATGTGCAGCCATCATATATCCATTCTCTGATGCAAAGTCAGCTATGTCTTCATCAGTAAATGTTGTGCTGTCATCTCCATACAACTCTGAGATCAAAAACGAAACGCTATAGTCATTTCTAAACATCGAAACAAAAAGATCGAAGTCGTAGAAGCCGCCTGTTTCTCTCAGGTTCCGCTCTAAATATTCCATATCACCATACATCTCAATTATTTCTGCCACATCATCGTTAAATCGGGCAAGATCTTCTTCAGATATGGTTATATCCATAACTTCAAGACCATATTGGTATGTTAACAGAGTTATTGCACTGTCTGTTGCATGTTCTAATATTAAGTCAGCTAAATTGCTATCTTCATTGGCCAAATCCAAGTCTGTACCAAGTGCATTTACCATTTCCATAAAGGTAGTAAACAGGAAAACATATAGTTCTGCCCATGTGACCGTTATATTACCTGCTCTCAGCATAACAGTGTCAGGAGGGAATGTGGCTATGGCTGCATTAAAGTCAGCAATTGCAAGGCTTTGTTGATGGTTTTCCTCGTTATCGGGAATATTCGGTTCATTCTCTTCTGCAGATTGCTCAACAATAGGTTCCTCTGTAGATTCTTGATCGGCTTCATCATAATTAGTAGCAACACATCCTGCTAGTAGTAGTAGCAATAAAGATACGCAAAGTATCGTTGCTAGTACTTGTTTAATCTTTATCATATCAAAGTCCCTTTCATTTTAGGCAACAAATCGTACTGCCTCGATGATACTATACAACGTTTACAGTAATAAAGCAAATAAACAATTTAACCATGTGTTTGCTGACGTCATTGAGACTTTAGCGCATAACCATAGCTTCTAACAAACTTTACTGCTTCATTAACGACAAAACCGCCTGTTAGCTTTAATGTTAATATCGGATCTGTACCGGCAACAACCTTAACACGCCCTGTATAATCAGGCAATGTATATAGCTTTGAAATGCTTTCCATGTTGAAGTCTGTAAGTTTAAATCTCAGCAAGCCTTCTTTTTGAGAGATTTCTTTTATTCCAAGCTGTGAAGCTTCGCTTCTAAGCATTGCAACAGATGTAAGTGCGATTACTTGTTGTGGAGGATCGCCATATCTGTCTATTAGCTCTGCGATAATATCATCGCAGTCTTCTTCACTTCGAATGAGCGCAATGCGTCTATAAATATCCATACGCTGTTGAGCTGATGGGACATATTTTTCAGGTATCCCTGCAGAAACCGTTAGATCTGCTGTACATTCAACTTTGCTTGTTGACTTTTCGCCTTTTTCTTCTAGAACTGCTTCTTCAAGTAGCTTTAAATACATGTCATAGCCGACACTTATCATATGTCCTGACTGCTCCGCACCAAGTAAACTCCCTGCGCCTCTAATTTCTAGGTCACGCATTGCTATTTTAAACCCTGAGTTAAACTCAGCAAATTCTCGAATCGCTGTTAGGCGTTTTTCTGCAATTTCAGAAATTGATTTTCCGCGTCTAAACGTCAAATATGCGTAGGCTCGTCGAGGAGATCGGCCAACTCGTCCACGAATTTGATGAAGTTGAGACAACCCGAGCTTGTCTGCATCTTCAACAATTAGAGTGTTTACATTCGGTATATCTATTCCTGACTCAATAATTGTGGTACAAACAAGAATTTGCACTGCTCCGGAAGTCATTTGTTCCATAATGTCACTTAGATGATTTTCATCCATTTTGCCATGTGCTACAGCAACTCGTACATCCGGCAACATCTCTGCCAAGCGAATTGCCACACGGTCAATGTTTTCAATGCGATTATGCAAATAATATACCTGGCCGCCACGTGAAACTTCTCGACGAATTGCGTCGCAAATAACGCCGTAATCATGCTCTAAAACGTACGTTTGCACAGGTCTGCGACTTTGAGGAGGCTCTTCAATTGATGACATGTCACGAATGCCTGAAAGCGCCATATTCAATGTCCGTGGAATTGGCGTAGCTGACAAAGTCAAAACATCAACCTGTTTAGAAATTGATTTTAACTTCTCCTTATGAGAAACGCCAAAACGTTGTTCTTCGTCAACAACCAGAAGCCCTAATTTCTTAAACTCAACATCTTTTTGAATTAAGCGATGAGTTCCAATGACGAAATCTACACTGCCGTTCTTTATATCACGAAGCGCTGTCTTGATTTGTGCAGCAGATCTAAAGCGACTTAGCACCTCAATATTAACCGGATATCCTGCAAAACGTTTTACAGAAGTTATATAGTGTTGTTCTGCCAAAACCGTTGTGGGAACTAAAATTGCGGCTTGATATCCCCCAAGCACACACTTCATGATTGCACGAAGCGCTACTTCTGTTTTCCCATAACCAACATCTCCACAAAGCAGGCGGTCCATTGGAATTGGCCTTTCCATATCACCCTTTATCTCAGTTGTGCTTCGTAGTTGATCTTCAGTTTCTTGATAGCCAAACTTGTCTTCAAACTCTGTTTGCCAGACCGTATCTGCAGGGAAAGCATGACCTGCAACTCTTTGACGTTCGGCATATAGCTTAATCAGCTCTTTTGCCATTTCTCTTGCAGCTTTCTTTGCGCGAGACTTTGCCTTTGTCCAGTCTGTGCCACCTAGTTTTGACAACTTAACACTAGAGGAGTCTTCGCCACCACCAATGTATTTTGCCACCATGTCCAGTTGCGTTGCAGGAACATATAGCGAGTCCGTTCCTGCAAATGATATTTTTATGTACTCTTTGTCTACATTATCAACTCGTAACTTTTCAAAACCAACAAAGCGCCCTATTCCGTAGTGATCATGAACCACAAGATCTCCTTGAGAGAGATCTGCAAAGCTCTGTAAACGCTCACGATTAGACTTGTCTTGTGACTTTATCACTCTTTGTGATGCTGGCTGTGATATTATTTGCCCCTCAGAAATTATTGCGAGATTAATACCTGAATATTCCATCCCTGCAGACAATTCACCAAGAGAAATTGTACATGAACCAAAATCAGGCAGGTCCTGTAAAGCTGTATCAATAGCAGACGAAATACCACGTTCTTCCAAATACTCACGAAGCCTGAGTGCTCTGCGCTTATCTTGACAGAGAATAACTGTTCTGAACGCAGTGTTAATATAGTGAGCAACTTCTGAAGCTGCTGTATCTAAGCTTCCACCATATGAAGGCAAACGTTTTGTATCTAAGTGCAGAGTCGTGCGTGGAGCAAATGGGTACTCGGAGCTTTCAAAACTGTCGGTCATCACTATTGGATGTGTTTCCATACGAAGCAGAAATCCTTGCCAGTCCTCAGAGTATCTAACTAAACTGCTTTCTAAAACTCCTGTTTCCAGTAAGTTCAGGCATTCTTCAGCTAAAAGTTTTAAGTAACTCTCTGCTCGCTCTTTTACTCTCTGAGGCTGACTGATTAATATAATTGAGTCTTTTGCAAGATAATCCATTATCGTCGACATAGGAGAGATTAACTCCAGATATTTATCTGCAGCTGAGAAATTGCGTCCACCTTCTAGTCTATCTATATCGGATGATATGTTTTTTAGTAGCGCTGGATTTGTATTGCTCTTTCCTTCAAGTCGAGCCAAATGTTCTGATAATTCATTTGCAAGACCAACTACACCTACTCCCCCACTGCCTTTATATAGCGATGGAAGTGCTTCTGCCACAGGCACTATGTGGGCTTCAATGAGGTTTTCGATTCTGCGCTGTGATGAAATATCAAAAAGACCCATAGAGTCTACTTCATCGCCAAAGAATTCACAACGTACAGGCTCATCATGGGCTGGAGAAAAGAAATCGAGGATGCCTCCGCGAACAGCAAATTGACCAGGACCTTCTACCTGCTCACATCTGCTATATCCGCAAATCACAAGTTTTTCAACAAGTTCACTTATATCATAAGTGCCACTAAACTTAATAGTAAGAGAAGCTTCTGCCAATTGCTCCTTTGAAAGTGTGCGCTGAAGTGTGCCTGTTATAGACATAACAACAATTGGTGCTTTCTTTTCTAGCAACGCTGTTAGAGTTGCGATTCTGGAGTGCTCCGCTTGCCTTGACACAACCTCTGCATCAAGAAATGTAAATTCTCGTGCATTAAACATGAGAGCTTGCTCCATAGTTAATGCTGAGATATCTTTCGCCATTGCGGATGCTTCATCTTCAGATGAACAAACCACCACTAGTGGTTGCATTGTTGTCGCTCTAATTGCAGCTGCTGCATGAGCTCTATGAATTTCAGAGAGCCCAGACAATACAGCTGGACATCCTCCCGCTTCAATACATGCAATTAGGCGCTTAAAACTTGAGTCTTCGAGTAAAGACTTTGTAATTGAAAGCATATAGTTGCTCCTTTGTTTTTATCATGCTATATCGCCTTAAACATTATTGCAAAAGACGAGTTTTTTCTTATTGATATACACTCCGTGTGTGAATATCATGCTTTTTTCAACATAACTAATATGACTACATAATGTTTCACGTGAAACATTTTCCACTACCCGTTGTGGTTCGACTCCATTAAATCTTTTCTATAACCTGTTTGATGATAGCCCTCTACTTCACAGAAGTCTTCAAAAACAGTAAACGCTTTATATCCTTGGCTCTCATAAAACCTTGAGTTGCTGGGGCCTGTTGTCCATGTCCATATATGTTCCATGCCTGCAGATTCCACTTTGCTTTCTAACATTTTCAGCATTTTTGCTCCCAAGCCTTGCCTTCTATAATCCTCATGCACCCACAAATCGCTTAAATAAAACCATTTATGATTTGTAAGTCCCGACACAAAGCCGATAATAACATCGTTTTCTTCAGCAACAAATTGATGTCTTTTCTGATTGTTTGGTGGAACTCCGTCCTGTTTTTCAATTTTTTTGAAATCGTCATATATCTCGTCTAATTCTTCTTTCGAGATATCGTTGTCTGACCTATCAGTTATGTTCATTCTTAATTCTCCGCTATATCGTGACAATCATTCTATTCATGTAATATTATCGCATGTTTCTTCATTCCATTAATATTGTTCATATTAATTTCGGCGAATAAGCCATTGTAAAAATTAGTTGCCGTTTCTTGTCGCTCCAGAGCCAGCTTCTTTCCATGCTCTGTATAGAACTTATCATATACATTCTTTAACTTAAAATTGTATTCTTGGAAAAAGGAATTCTCTTTAGTTTGACGGGAATCTTCTATGATTCCGTCGTTTTCGCCTAACATGTAAAGAGGTTCTCCTGTCTGTCCTTCATAAATCAAAGTTCTGGCTATTCCAATTGCACCACATGCTTCAAGATTATCTGCATCAGATAGTATTTCTGCTTCAATGCTCTGCGGTGTGTTGTTCCCTCTATACCTATGGGAGGTAATACACTCTTTTACATGCTGAGCTCTTGATGATTCCCAGCCTATGGACAAAAGAAACTCATGCGCCATTTCTCCGCCAACTTGAGCATGACAAAGCTCCGGATTCGCAAATTGTTGTTCTCTACCTATATCATGTAGCAGACACGCAGCAATTAGCACACCCATGTCGTCGACACATTCATGGCTCGCTATATCTAACGCATAATTCAACACTCTATAAACATGATATTTATCATGTGCGCTATCCAGCATTTGACTTAACATGAATTTGTTAATTTCTTTGTAGGTTGTTTTTGTCATTATCACCTCAGCAGAAGTATATTCTCTGTACTAGTACTTCGTTTTTGAAATAACTGCACAAAACTGCGACGGATTTTTTCATTAGACGAGGCGGAAAACCGCAGGAATACCACTGGTATTTCAAGGTTTTTTAACGAAGTATAGCGGATAAAGGCGACGTAGGATTTGGGTAGTTATTTCAAAAACGGAGTACTAGTGCTCACATATTGTTTTGTACTGTTAAAAAACTACAGCAAGTTTTCCTCAAGCCACTTTGCAATACCGTCATTTTCGTTTGTATCGCATACTTGATCAGCGACTGCCATGACTTCGTCTATTGCATTACCCATTGCAACACCTATGCCACAATATTCTAATAAATTAGTGTCGTTTGCATCATCACCGAATGCAACAATTTCGCTTTTATCAATATTCCAGCGCTCTGCTAATGCTGCAACTGCCTTTGATTTTGTTGCATCATTGTGCATTACAAGTGCAAAACCATCTCTTGTTTCATAGAGATAGAGCACATCGTTAAGATTTTGCTTTATTACATCAATAACATTTGCATTATCCACGATTGCCCATAGCTTTTTAGTATCATCCTTATGATTAGTGAAGTCTGTTATTTCAAAATCCATTGGCCACGAAAACACTTCTTCAATATTAAAGTTTGAATAATGCTTCTCGCCACACTCTGCAACAATTCGTACTCCTGCTCTATCGCATGCAAGGAGCAGATCACGTACGGAGTCGGCGGACAGGAGTCTTTGGTAAATGAGTTCATCATCAATAAAAGCAATCGCACCATTGTTGCGAACAGCACCATCAAACTTCTTCATTGATGTTATTTCAACCGCACTTAAACCTCTACCTGTTGCATAAACAGTCTTGATCCCCTTTTCTCGCAGGCGATCAAATGCAGCTAATGTTCGGTCAGAAATGCTCTTGTCATCGCGCAGAAATGTACCATCCAGATCTGTAACTACCATTTTAATGTTCATGTGCAATATTCCTTTACTATTGAATTGTTGAAAACTCTATTTTTCTTTTTGACGACTGTGCGCAAAACAACACATCGCTGACTATTCATCAACAATAATGCCCTCATTAGTTAGTGCTATCATTTTGTAGAATATTACACATAACTCTACATATAGTGTTTCACGTGAAACATTCTACGCTATTTATAGTGGAGGTTGCCAATTGTTCAGACAAAACAGCTCCAGATTGATGTATGCCTTGTGTGGAAAACTTTTCTAAAGCGAGGATTTTTGAATTTTTGGAAAACGCCTTGGATATTTCTCTTGCGTGTTTTCTTTTTTGCGTATAATAACGACTCTGTGGGTAATATCTGTATCTGGGATTGTATAGTCAATGCACTCTTGTAACTCTGCTCCAAGTGCTTCCATTGCACTTTTTGCTTCTTCGACTTCATTATTAGAGTCAATGCTTTTCATTGCAATAAACAAGCCACCGACACGGACAAATGGTAAACAAAGTTCACAAAGCATATTCAATTGAGCAACTGCTCTTGAAACAGCAATGTCATAGTGTTCGCGCATGTCTGTCGTGTGTGCTACTTCTTCGGCTCTCCCATGAATGCATGTTGCCGTAATCTGCAGTCTTTCACACAGCTCTGTTAAAAAGGTTACACGTTTACCTGTAGCGTCGAGTAGGGTCAGGTCAATAGTAGGTTCGGCTATTTTCATTGGAAGACCTGGAAAACCTGCACCGCTCCCTATGTCAATAATTTTAGCATTTTCAAACGTTGCTGCTTGTAAGACGGATAGAGAATCGAGAAAATGCAAACGCGCGACCTCCTCTTCGCCAGAAATCGCTGTCAAATTGACGTTCTTTCCGCACTCCACGAGAAAATCGTAATACGTTCTAAATGCCGCCTCAGCCATGGGCGGCAAGTCAATATTTAGTTTTTTCGCACCCTTTGCGACAATATTGATTATTGGATCAGACATTGCGTCTATCATTATATTCTGTTTCTATTTACAATGCAAGAAAATTTTACTTATTTGTCAACTCTTACTGCTTGGTTGACATAATGTCGTTTGCTTCGTTTCAAAACGTTGCAGTAGAGGTTCAACACAGGTTATGGTAAAATAATTCATAAGAAGAGTTTCACATATCAGACAAAGCCTCTATGAAGCTCTTTATCGAATATCTTAAGCAGATGTAGCAATATTATTAATGTAAAATCCCTTTGACATCCCAATATAGGCTTATGTAAAGACCTTTTGATGGAATTTTTGCTCAAAAGGTCTTATAGTTAGTAGCAAGGAGGAACACAATGAACATAGGCAACACAATCAGAGAACAGCGAAATAACTTGTCATTGTCACAAGATGATCTTGCTGAAAGAATATATGTTTCTCGGCAGACTATATCAAGTTGGGAAAATGGTAAATCTTATCCAGATATTCATAGTCTTATTTTGCTTTCACAAGTTTTTGATGTGACCATTGACAATCTAGTCAAAGGAGATTTAGACATTATGGAGCAAAAAATTGGAAAAAATGATGTTAGCAATTTAAAACTATATATAGTTCTGACCGCTATCTTTGCGGTGTTCTCAATTATTTTGCTTTCCTTGTCACTGCATGTTGACTTCACATTGGGCACAGTTATAGGTGTACCTATTCTCGCTATGACTTTCTTCTTTGCATTCAAAGCCGAAATAATACAAAAGAAATATGATGTGCAAACCTATCGCGAAATTGTAGCGTTTTGTAAGGGTGAAACCCTTGATGAAATAGCGAAAGCGCGAGAATTAAAAAAGAGAAAATATCAATATGCTACAGCCTTCGTATTTGGTATAATTGCATATCTGAGTATATCAACGATACTGTACCTGATTTTCAAAGTGGGTAATTATTGAACCACATCTGTAGCTCAATAACTGAAAAGCGCGCAAGGTGCTGAACAACGATTTCTTGTTTTAGACTACGGCATTGCATATTCCTTTTCCAAATACTCAACAAAAACATCTACCAAGTGCGAATGGGAGATGTTTTTCTTTCGTACATAGTAAATTTTCCGCTCGGGCAACTTTTCTTTGATCCTAATCGGCACAACTAAATTCCGATTAATAGCATCTTTTGCTGCAACGGCAGATACTACCGCTATACCTAGTTCATGTATTACGGCGTTGATAATGCTTTGTGTATTATCAAAACTTGCTGTCGTTTTAACTCTTTCAAGCTCAACATTTTGTTTAGCAAAAAAGCTCTCATACCATAATCTTGTTCCCGAGCCCTGTTCCCTGGCAATATATCGATGTTCATATAATAGTTCTTTCAAAGAATACTCTGTACTCTCAATAAACCCTTTGTCGCAAGGTGCGATAAAGATCATTTCTTCTGTCATAAATTCATGATACTCACACTTGTCGTCCTCAAGACGTCCGCCTGTAAACCCGATTTCAGCCTGACCATTAGCTACGCCACGTGATGCCACGAGGGTGTCTGCTGACTTTACATTAAACTTTACGTCAGGATATGTGCAGTTAAAACGAGCCAGCACCTCTGGCAAAATGTACTGTGCTGGAACAGATGACGTTAATATGTTGATTTCACCATTGTAATTTCCAAGAAGATGCTTCACTTGTTCAACTGTTGTTGATTTCAGCAACAGAAGCTCTCTTGCATTTTCATAAAACAGCTTGCCTGCAAGTGTTGGTGTGACTTCTTTAGTCGAGCGGTTTATAAGTGTTGTACCTAATTCTTTTTCAAGGGCATGAATATATGCACTTACTGATGGCTGTGATAAATATATCGCCTCCGCAGCTTTAGAAAAACTCGCAAGCTCAATTATTTTCACATATGCTTCAATCTGTCTAAAGTTCATTTCAACATCCTCACTGTTCTGTTTCTGCTATTCTACTTGCAAGCATTGTATCATGTTTTTTGATAGCTTGCATTGTTTTTATTAATATTTAGTATTTCATAATTTAATTTACCTGCTGTATAATTGACTTTATACTTCAGTTATAATTTTACATGGAATTTGAAATGGAGAAATTGGATTGAATAAAGAAGTTAATATCAAACAAGTTCAATATGATGCAGAAGAAGTTTTTCGCATTGGTGGATTTTATTGTTCCGAAGCAATCGTATCTTCTATAAGAAAGAACATTGACCCTAATATGCCTGCTGAGCTAGTGAAAGCTGCTTCCGGTTTCCCTATCGGAGTTGGTCGAGCAAAATGCATGTGTGGCGCAATCTCTGGAGCGGTCATTGCTCTTGGATATTTTTTTGGTAGAAGTGATCCCACTACAATAACAGATCCGAAAAGTCAAAAATGTATGGAGTTGGCATATGAGGTGCAGGATAGTTTTCGCAAAAACCATCAAGGCACTTTATGTTGCCACATTCATATAAAAGACATGGACTTAGCAAGTGGCGAACATAAGAAGCAATGCGTTGCTTTCACTGGAGAAATGGCACGCAAAACCGCCGAAGTGATTGTGCGTGAACTTGGTTTGAAACTCATTCATGATGATGTTAAAGTAAGGTAAATGAAGAAATTCATAAAAAGTATTCCGTTAGCAACAGGTGGACTTTCGCTGGCACTAGCTGCACTAGGGAATCTGCTACTCCCTTTGCCTTACGGACAAGTCCTGCGATATATATGTGGCACTTTGTCTTTGGTTGCTTTGATTATTTTTGCAATGAAGGCATTTTTTGACAGCCCTCATACAAGAGAAGAGCTGAAAACGCCTGTCCCACTAAGCATGTTGCCCACTGTAACAATGGCAACTATGTTGCTCAGTATGTACATGGAACCATATGCAAGACACTTAGCTGTTGGTCTTTGGTATGCTTCCTTAGCGGTGCATATTTGTATAATGCTTGTTTTTATTAAACGGTTTGTATCCGGATTTAAGCTTGAAACTGTATTTCCAAGTTGGTTTGTTGCAGCTGTTGGCATAGTAACCGCAAGCGTTACTGCGCCTGCGATGGGTGCCGTAATCGTAGGCCAAGTTGCATTTTATTTTGGCTTTGTTCTCTATTTTGTGGTTCTTGCTCTTGTTATCGTGCGAATGAATAAAGTTCGAATTTTTCCCGAGCCTGCACGAAAGACCATAGCTATCTTCACAGCTCCTATGAGTTTGCTTGTTGTTGGGTATTTCAGCTCTTTCGTGTCGCAAGGACAAGTGAGTCCCGCTCTTATATATACCATGTTGTCCATATCTGTTCTAAGCTATCTGTATGTATCAACTATGATGTTTTCGTTGTTGAAAATTAAATTTTATCCCACATATGCTGCTTTTACATTTCCATATGTCATAAGCGCAACTGCATTCAGGTTGGGGGCAAACTTTCTCGCAACACATCACGAGCTTGATTTTCTAACAGTCATTGCTGATATAACAATGTGGATTGCAGTTGCTGTAGTTATATTTGTTTTACAGCATTATGTCAGATATTTTCGCTTTTGGCTCAAATTTTAGTTTTTGATAGGAGGAGTTAAGCAATGGAAACCAGAAATTTACATATTCTATGGACGAACGATAATTTACATACTTCACAGTTTATGGTGATGTTTTATGCTACGCAAAGCAAAGTACATCACCTTTGGAATGACGTTACTATTATTCTTTGGGGTGCGCCTGTAAAATTCATTACAGAGAACAAAATAATTCAGCAAGAAATGGAAATCGCAATGCATGCTGGTGTAAAGTTTTCTGCTTGTACCAGTTGCGCTCGCAAGTTCGGTGTTGTTGATGAGCTGGAAAAACTCGGCGTTGAGGTTGCTCCATGGACAGAGCCTTTTACGAACTTAATCAAAAATGGCGAAGCTATTGTATATGCTTAGGTTTTAGTAAAAGTAAATATTTCGACTTTGAAAAATGAGCCACCCGCCGGTATGGCTCATTTTTAGTGATTAATTTTATTCTCTTATCGATATTTTCCCTTGTGGCTCTAAGGTTAAACCATTGTCACCCTTTCTCAGCGAATGGTAAGTTCCAAAACGATACTAAGTACAATGTTCTTTACGCTATCGCCTCCAAAAGCTCGATTTTTTAACTTTTTTCGCGCGATTTTATGTCTCTATTTATAGATTATGCTTACCCCGGCGCTGACGGGACCATTAATTGTTGAGCATTTCACATCACATCCGGCACTGACTGCGCCTTCGATAGTATCACAATGAATGTCACATCCGGCATTCACTGCTTTAGATGTTATTGTTTCGCAATGAATATCGCATCCGGCATTCACGTTTCCACCAACGTCTCCACATCTCAAGTCGCATCCGGCGTTGGCATTGCCAAGAATGTTTCCGCAATTGATATTTATGTGACTATCAACATTTTTCGCTTCACCATTATAAGTAAATGTGAAGTTCGACAACTTCTCAGTTTTCTCCAAGAGCTTCTTGCCAATATATACTACTGCTCTAATTGTGTCATCATCGTCCCAAGGTACTGAGTCAATGACGACACCCTCTTTTTCTGAAACGCCTGTATTATTGATTGACTCTCTATTGAAAAGATCATCAATTGTGACATCAAAGTAATCTGCAATGTCGGGTAGCAGTTGAATGTCCGGACAGCAGACGGCTAACTCCCACTTTGATACTGTTTGGTTTGTTACTCCTAAATGAACGGCTAGTTCTTCCTGTGTTATTCCTTTATTCTTACGCAGCTCTGCAATTCGTTGGTTAATGTTTATCTCTGCCATTACCGAGTCCTCCTTTTATTGTTGCTTCAAATACTAACCCCTATTAGAGTACCGTTATATTACGCAAAGTTCAATAACTCATTTGTTGATTTCTGCACTATGTCGTCCAACCTCAGGTTGGAAGACTGCGTTCTGCAATATTTTGCACCTCCCACAGAATGCAAATGTTGTTCCTACTCCGCAATAGCTAATCTTGCTTATCTCGATTGTTTTTCCCACCTATTCACTATCCGAGATATTTCCTCCATGAATGCGCTTTCCCCAAAAGTGTTGATTTTGAAAAATATAGCTTGACTTCCACCAGAGGCAATTACCGACAAGAATAATTCATCTCCTGTACCTATCAATGTAATATTTGCTGCTAAGCGATTGCCACCAATCACGCTGTAACGCTCATATACTCGCACAGCACATTGTACGTTCCCCATCGTAAAATCGCTTCCATCTTGAAATGATGCAGAAATGCTTCCATCTAGTATCTCTCGGTCTAATGTATGCAGCAGGGAATAAAAGTCACCACGTAAGTTACGTTCATACTTTGCCATGAATACATCCTCCAAATTTCTTAAATTCATAAATAATTTTACTACTTGCTATCTTGCTTGTCATTCCGCAATCGCCAGTCGTGCTTCTACTGCCAGTTCGTCACAGCGGTTATTGTATTCGTTGTCTGCGTGGCCTTTGACCCATTCAAAAGTCACTTTGTGTTTTTCGAGTAGCGGTACTAACCTCACCCACAGATCAGGGTTCTTCACTTCGCCGCCTTTTCGTTTCCAACCTTTTGCCTGCCATGACTCCAGCCATCCGAGATTAATTGCATTCACAACATATTGCGAATCTGAATAAATCATAACATTACAAGGCTCTTTCAATGCTTCAAGTGCTGTTATTACAGATATAAGCTCCATGCGGTTGTTTGTTGTGCTGGGTTCAGCACCGCTGAGCTCTTTTTTATTCTTTCCATACATTAGAATGGCACCCCAGCCACCAGGACCGGGGTTACCACTACATGCTCCATCTGTGTATATTGTTACTTTTTTCAAGGCTTACCTCACTAGAAGGGCACGGGCGGCAAGTTGCCGCCCCTACAATTGTTAATACCTATGATGCTATTTCCTATTCGCTTTCTTCGACATTGGCGACAACAGTGCTGCTTTCTTCTTCAGCACTTACTTCAGAGTCAGTGCTTTGCTCGGAACTTTCAGCATTGGCTCCGCCTTCAAGCTCGTCATCGAATTCTTCGTCGTCGAACTCTTCTTTTTCTGTGCGTGCTATGGAGATTACTTTTGCTTCCGTACCGGTACGCATCAATCGTACGCCTTGTGTTGCGCGACCAATAATGCTTATATCGGCTGCTGCCATACGGATGATTGTTCCGTCGTCAGAGATAATCATGACATCATCGTTTTCATCAACAACTTTTACGTCTGCAACTTTACCTGTCTTGTCGGTTATGGTTTGGTTTTTCTTACCATAACCACCACGATTTTGAGTGCCACCTTCGCCACGCAGATATTCACTTATCTCTGTTCGCTTACCATAGCCTTTTTCTGTTACTGTCAGTAAAGCTCCGCCTTCTCTTGCTCTTGCTGCACCAACGCAGTGGTCGCCTTTGCGAAGTCTTATCCCTCGAACACCTGCAGCAGCTCTGCCTGTTGGGCGAATATCTGATTCACTGAAGCAGATTGCAATTCCGTTGTATGTTGCAATCAGGAGTTTTTGCTTTCCATCTGTGTCACGTACTGATATTAGCTCATCATCTTCACTGAGGGTAATTGCTCTGATACCAACGTTTTTAATGTTCTTTAGTTCCATTGTTCTCATACGCTTAACAGTACCCTTGCGAGTGACCATCATGAGATATTCATCATGTGAAAACTCACGCATACGAATCATTGCAGAAACTTTTTCATTCGGCTGCATTGGCAGAATGTTAACTATGTTTGTGCCACGTGCTTGTCGTCCGGACTCTGGAATCATGTAACCTTTCTTACGATAGACTCTTCCGTGATTTGTGAAGAAAAGGATAAAGTCATGAGTTGATGCGGTGAATAAGGTTTCAACATAGTCCTCTTCTTTTGTGGTCATAGCAGTAATGCCACGCCCACCACGACGTTGTGCTCGATATGTATTTGCAGGAAGTCTTTTAATATATCCTGCATGTGTCAATGTGTAGACACATTCTTCCTCATCAATTAGGTCCTCAATATCGATTTCATCTTCGACAATGGCAATCTCTGTGCGTCGCTCATCACCAAACTTATCACGAATTTCTGTAAGCTCTTCTTTTAGCACCTCGTCCAGCTTCTCCTGGCTACCGAGTAGCATTAGGTAATATTCAATTTTCTTCTGAAGTTCTGCATATTCATTTTCAATTTTTTCAATTTCAAGGCCTTGCAAACTTCTCAGGCGCATTTCGAGGATTGCTTGAGCTTGAATATCACTGAGCTCAAATCTTTCCATCAAGCGCTCTTTTGCATTATCATAACTTGTACGGATGACCTTTATGACTTCATCAATATTGTTACATGCAATGCGCAGTCCCTCAAGAATATGCGCACGCTCACGAGCTTTTTTCAAGTCGTATTCAGTACGGCGACGCACTATTTCACGTTGGAATGTTATATATTCCTCAAGCATTTGCTTAAGTGATAAAATACGAGGTTGACTTTGGTCATCAACAAGTGCAAGCATAACTATTGCAAATGTTGTTTGCATTTGTGTTTGTGTATATAGTCTATTTAGTACAACTTGAGCGTTTGCATCACGCTTTAGTTCCATGACTATACGCATGCCATCTCTATCAGACTCATCACGCATTGCAGACAAGCCTTCAATTCGCTTGCTCTTTACATTTTCTGCAATGGACTCAAGTAAGCGTGCTTTATTTACCTGATATGGAAGTTCTGTAACAATGATGCGAGTGCGCCCTTGTCCAAACTCTTCCATTTCAGTTCTTGCACGTACACGAATACGTCCACGACCTGTTGCATATGCTGCTCTCATACCAGCTCTGCCCATAATAATTCCTCTGGTTGGGAAGTCTGGTCCGTGAATATGCTCCATAATGTCATCCAGATCTGCTTCCGGATTTTCCATAACATGAACAACCGCATTTATTACCTCTGTAAGGTTATGCGGTGGAATATTAGTTGTCATACCCACTGCGATTCCTGTAGAACCGTTAACTAGCAGGTTCGGAAATCTACTTGGTAGAACACGTGGTTGCTTGCGTGTTTCGTCATAGTTTGGATCCCAATCTACGGTTTCCTTACCTATTTCACGAAGCATTTCATCAGAAATCTTCGATAAACGTGCTTCTGTATAACGCATTGCTGCAGGCGGGTCACCATCAATTGAACCAAAGTTACCGTGACCTGACACGAGCAAATAACGAGTCGAAAAGTCTTGTGCCATACGAACAAGTGCATCATAAATAGACTGATCTCCATGCGGGTGATATCTACCCATGATGTCACCGACTGCAGTTGCAGCTTTTCTAAATGGCTTATCACTTGTCAGACCACTTTCATGCATTGTGTAAAGTATACGACGGTGGATTGGCTTCAGACCATCACGCACATCAGGCAATGCTCTGTCGATAATAACTGACATAGCATATGTCAGAAACGACGTTTCCATTTCTGTTTCAAGTGGTGATGATACTATTTTCTGTTCAGGAAAGCTAATATCTCCTGTTTTTTCTTTTCTTGGCATAGATTTACCTCTTTGATTTTATATAAATTGTACTACTGTACACCACACTACATGTCTAAATTAATTGCGTATTTTGCGTATTTTTCAATGTATTCCTTACGTGGTTCGACTTTCTCTCCCATAAGAACTGTAAACACTTCATCTGCTTCGATTGCGTCTGTTAGTTCAATTCGCTTTAGTACTCGTGTTTCCGGATTCATAGTTGTTTCCCAGAGTTCATGAGCATCCATTTCACCCAGACCTTTGTTACGTGAAATATCTACTTTGCCCTTACCGTCCTCACCACGCATTTCAACAAGTGCGGTTTCAAGCTCGCTTTCATCAAGAACCCAACGCACGGTTTTTCCTCGTGTTAGCTTGAAAAGTGGAGGTTGCGCAGCGTAGACATATCCACCCTCTATCAGCGGTCGCATAAAGCGGAAGAAAAATGTAAGTAACAATGTTCGGATATGGCTTCCGTCGACATCAGCATCAGCCATTATTATGACTTTGTGATAACGTAGTTTTTCTGCGTCAAACTCTTCGCCGATACCTGCTCCAAGTGCTGTTATGACAGGGGTTAGTTTTTCGTTGCCATAAACTTTGTCCACTCGTGCTTTTTCAACGTTGAGCATTTTACCCCAAAGAGGCAATATTGCTTGGAAGCGACTGTCGCGTCCGCCTTTTGCACTTCCTCCCGCACTATCACCCTCAACGATATATATTTCAGTAAGCTCTGCATTTGTTTCATTACAATCCGCAAGTTTACCGGGTAATGACATTCCCTCAAGTGCATTCTTACGTCTAATATTTTCTCTAGCTTTACGTGCAGCCTCTCTGGCTCTGGACGCTGTAATAGCTTTATCCAGAATTGAACGAGCAACTGTTGGATTTTCTTCAAAGAATATTGATAGTTTTTCAGAAATAAGACTATCAACAAATGATCTCATCTCTGAGTTACCCAGTTTTGATTTTGTTTGTCCTTCAAACTGAGCATCCATAAGCCTTACAGAGATTATTGCTGTAAGGCCCTCACGACAGTCCTCGCCAGAGAGCTTATCTTCATTCTTTAGCATGTTTGTTTTCTTGCCATAGTCATTAAGAACTCTTGTAAGTGCAGCTTTAAACCCGGTTTCATGCATACCGCCATCAGGAGTATTAATATTATTGGCAAAGCTTAAGATAAAGTCATTGTATACATCTCCACAATACTGGAGAGCTACTTCCGCTGTTGAGTCTGCGCGCTCGTCGGCTAAATAAATGACATTATCATGTAAAGGTGTTTTATTTCGATTAATGTAATTTACGAACTCGATTATTCCACCCTCGTAGAACATTACATCTTCAGTTTCATGGCCTTCACGTTCGTCACGTACTGTAATCTTTAGGCCACCATTTAGAAATGCTTGCTCACGCATACGTGTGCGTAATGTTTCATAGTTAAATACGCAATCATCAAAAACTTCGTCATCAGGCTTGAATGTTACTTCTGTTCCTGTTATTTCTGTGTCTCCAACAACGGTAATTTCCTGTGTTATATCACCACGAGAGAACTTCATTTCATGAATTTTTCCCTCTTTGTGCACACGGACAACAAGCCACTCGGATAATGCGTTAACAACAGATGCACCAACACCATGTAGTCCGCCCGACACTTTGTATCCGCCACCGCCGAACTTACCACCTGCATGAAGCACAGTAAAGACAACCTCTAGTGCACTTGTGCCGGTTTGCTCCTGGATATCAATTGGAATACCGCGTCCATTATCTGTTATTGTGACTGTTCCATCATTTTTTATTACAACAGAAACTTCATCACAAAATCCAGCCAACGCTTCGTCAATTGCATTATCAACAATTTCATACACTAAGTGATGAAGCCCTGACGTAGATGTTGAGCCAATATACATTCCCGGTCTTTTGCGAACAGCTTCAAGCCCTTCAAGCACTTGAATGTGCGAAGCATCATAATCTTCGTTGGCTGCAGTAATGTTACTGAGTTCTTCGTTTAAGTTATTTGCTTTTTCTTCTGACATTAATGTTTTCCCCTTACTCAAATCGCATTGCTTCAGAACGTTTTAATAATGTTTGAGGCGATAATTGCGATAAATATACTTTAATTTCTTTTTCCTTACCACTAATGATAAAGGATCTTGGTAATTCATCAGACACATTTATAACTTGCCCGGCGGTTTCGGTATCTCCTAAAAACTTTCGTGTTATCTGTGACTGTGTTGTATTATCTAAGTCAAATATTCCTATTATTTCTGCTTCCGGAATAACGACATTTTGCCCTAAATGTAAGTACATGATGACCACACTTTCTACATGAGAACTCCATTTTCTATTCTTAATGTTTTACCACTTATACTTGATGTTACTGCCGAGTCATCACAACATGTTATGAACACTTGCCCGTCTTTTATTTTATTAAGGATAAAGCTCTGACGCTTTGAGTCCAACTCTGACAATACATCATCTAGCAGCAACACGGGATATTCATCTTTACTATTGAAATGGATATCGCGCTCTGCCATCTTAATGGATACCGACGCCGTTCTTGTTTGACCTTGAGATGCATATTTTCTAGCAGCCATGCCGTTAATATCTATTTCTAAGTCATCCTTATGAGCACCTGACAAACATAATCCGGATCGAAGTTCAGCATTACGGTGTTCTTGTTGATGTTCAAGTAGCAAAGGCAGTAGCTCTGATGGTTTCTTTCCACTTGGATCCATTCGCCCAACTGTCTTATATCTTATATCAAGAACTTCTGTATTATCTGAAAATTCTTCATGAATTGCTGCTGCTCTCTTTGATAGTGCTTCTGCAAATGCTGTTCTATAGTATATTAGTTTTGCACTTTGTTCGGCTAAGCGTAAATTAAAATCATCCAGTAAGTCTAAAAGTGCAGGCTTTTCATAGTGGTCTTTTAATATGCGAGTCTTGTGATCATAAAGTTTATTAAACTCAGTGAGTGCTGCATGATAACCCGGTCTTAGTTGTGATAGACAGTTATCCATCATCTTGCGTCTTACTGCAGCTCCATCTTTTATTAAAGTCAAATCGTCTGGGCAAAAGAGTACTGCTGTAAGTCGTCCTGTGAGCTCAGTTGCCTTTTTTAACTTAGCTCCGTTTGCATATAATTCACGTCTACGCCCGCGAAAAAACCGTGCTTCCAGCGTTTGTTCACGCTCGCTAGAAACGATGCTTGCGCGGATATTTGTACTGTCGTTATTAAAATTAATAAGCTCTTTATCACTACTTGAACGAAATGAACGCCCTGTTGCTAAGTAGTATATAGATTCAATAAGGTTTGTTTTCCCCTGTGCATTGCGCCCTGTAATGACATTAACATCGTCACTAAATTGCACATTAACGTCGTTATAATTACGAAACCCATTGAGAGAAACTTTTTTAACAATCATTTATGATGACCTATGTTCATTACTTTTTATTAGTAATACATCATCTCCACAGCGAATAACATATCCATGACGTATTTTTTTTCCTCTTACTATACAAACTTCTTTATTTACAAAAACTTCTCCACTTTGTATAAGGAACTTTGCTTCTCCACCTGTTGAAGCAATGGAAGCAAATTTAAGTAATGAATCCAGCTTTATATACTCGCCTTTAATAGATATACTACGAACGCCTTTTACTTTAACCTTCATATGCCTTCAATCTCACCGGTAGTATCATGTATAAGAAATTATTTGAATCATCTGCAGGCTTTATAATACATGGAGTAACTCCTGAATTGAGTTCTAACATCACATCATCTGCAGGAGCTGCTTTTAGTGCTTCTAACATATACTTGTCATTAAATCCGATTTCAAGGTTATCACCATCACCTTTTATTACACATTCATCATTTGCTTTACCAAGTGCTGATACAGAATGTAATTTAAGTATCCCATCTCCAAATACACATCTAACAGGACTTTTGAGTTTATCGCTTATAATAAGTGATACACGTTCAACAGCTGCAATTAGCTCATCTTTTTCCACACTAAGTTTAAAGTTAGCCTGTTGTGGTAAAGAATTTTTGTAATTTAAAAATTCGCCTTCTAATCTACGAGAAATAAGGGTTGTTTCATCAATATTAAACACAATATGTTTTGACCCAAGTGTAATTACTACACTTCCATCACCATCTGATATTATTTTTTCAACTTCTGAAAGTGCAGTGCCAGGTACAACAAAACTTAAGTCAGGCACATTTGAATTGTCTAACGGCTCTCGCCTTAGTGCAAGTCTATATCCATCAACTGCAACAATAACTAATTCACCATCAATTATTTCAAATAGTGAACCTGTATGTATTGGACGAGATTCATTGTCACTAACAGCAAAATTTGTTTGTGAAATCATTTTTTTAAGAGTTGATTCGGATATTTCTATTTTATCTTGCTCATCAACTGCCGGTAGTTCCGGATAGTCGGATGTTGGAGAGCCAAGTATTTCAAAATCACTCATCTCACTGCTGATTTGTGCAACATATCCTGAATTTACTGAAATAGTTACATGTTGACCCGGCATTTTCCTAATGATTTCGCAGAATAATCTGGCATTTAATACTATTCCACCATCTATCTCGACTTCTGCAGGCACATTAGTAACAATACCAGTCTTTAAGTCATAACCGGTAATTTTAACATTTCCATGTTCTACTTCTATAAGTAGCCCCTCCAATAATGGAATTGGGCTTTTTGTAACTGCAGCTCGTGATGCAGTAAGTATTGCTGCAAGAAGTAAAGGCTTTTCACACGTAAATTTCATAGTGACAAGATTCCTTTCTTTTTATATATAATAAATATTATTATTTTAGTAATAGTTGTAGTAGAGGAAAAATATGTGTATAAGTCAAAAATACGTTGATATTGCAGAAATTATTTTAATTGTAAAAATGTGAGAAAGTCTGTGTAAAATTAGTGGTGCTGTGTAATAAGCTTTCTATCCACATTAGTTAACAGAAAATAACTGTTTATATGTGTGTAACTACTTAAGTGGAAAACTAAACCATAGCATTGATGTTTGAAGTAATATCTTTAATTATGTTTGAAAATCCGCTATCTTCTCTTATTTTCTTCTCGATTTTATTTACAGCATTTATAACTGCTGTGTGATCTTTACCTGAAGGGCTATTGCCTTCAAATAAACCGCCGGTATCTTTAAGAGATAGATTTGTAAGCTTACGAATAAGATACATTGAAATATGTCTTGCAAGTACAGTATTTGAAACCCTGCTTTTACCTTTTACTTCTTCAGCAGTTTGCATGTAATACTTTGCAGTTTCATTGATAATTGTATCTGTGGTTGGAATTAAATCTCTCTCGCCTTTAAACATATCTTTAAGACGGGTTTTTACAGTTTCTACAGTAATATCATCATTCATGATGTCACGGTAGGCTATAATCATTTTTACAGCACCTTCCAGCTGGCGTACGTTAGAGTCTAGGTTTTCTGCGATATAAAAAGTTACGTCATCGGGTAATATAACACCTAGTTGCTCTGCTTTATTTCGGATTATTGCAATTCTAAGCACCTCATCAGGAGGTTGAATATCTGCTAAAAGACCTTGCTCAAAACGTGTTCTGAGCCTGTCTTGTAATTTGAAAAGCTCACCCGGTGGTCTGTCTGATGTTATAACGATTTGCTTACCAAGTTCAAAAAGAGTGTTATATGTATTAAAATACTCCTCTTGTGTACTATCTTTACCTGCAATAAATTGAATATCATCCATTAGGAAAAAGTCAGCAGCACGGTACTTTTCACGAAACTCTACATTTTTACCTTGCTTAACCGCTGAGATTAGATCATTTGTAAAGTCCTCGCCCTTAACATATACAACATTGTAGTGAGGGTACTTGCATTCTACAGCATGCATTATGGCATAAAGCAAGTGGGTTTTGCCAAGCCCTGATTCGCCATAAATGAAGAGGGGATTATAGCCTTGTATATTTCCGCCGTTTGCGACAGCCAGAGCTGCTGCATGAGCAAACTTGTTTGAGCTACCCACAACAAAGTGTTCAAATGTGTATTCATCTATGCCAAGATAGTCCGGGACTTTGTCTGCTTCTGTCATTGCTTTTAGCTCGTCATCATTGAGTATGACTACATCAAAATCTGCAGAAGAGAATAGGTCATTCAACGCCCCTCTGATAGTTCCGAGAAAGCGTCCCTCAATGACTTCTTTTTTGTATGTTGACGGAGTGTGAAGAAATAAGCGATTACCTGAGAGCTCGACAGCACTGCAATCATCAAACCATGTTGATATTGCAGTTTCTGTTAAATCCGTTCTGAGAATTTCAAGCACTTTGCCCCATACGTCAATAGCGGAGTTCATATGCAAATGATCATTCCTTTCTGACTGCTTTTGACACAATACAAATATGTTATGGATTGGTCATTTCGCATATCAATAACTGTAGTAAATAGCTGAAAATATACGCTTACCATTCTATCAATTTTACGTGCTAAAAGCAAGAGATTCAGCGAAAAAAAACGCACCACAATCTAAATAGATGTGATGCGAAAATGAACATATTTATGCACAATCACGTTGCATTAAGATTACAACGAAATTATATGCTATATCTTAATGCTACTTGCACTCCATTGCATTGAGTTTGCGAGTCATTGCGCTCTTTTTGCGAGCGGCATTATTCTTATGAATTAGGTTCTTTGTTGCTGCACGATCAACAGTTTTTACTGCAACTGTATATGCACTTGTAGCAGCTTCTTTGTCATTGCTTTCAACAGCAGCGTCAAACTTCTTATTATTAGTTCTCATAAGAGATCTTGCTGCTCTATTTTTTGCTGTTTGCTTCTCAATAAGTTGTGCTCTTTTTGCAGATGATTTAATATTAGCCATTTTCTACGAGTATCTCCTCTCGATATTAACGCACTACAAGTCTTTGCAGTGGGTTTGAATGTTTAGTCACGAAGAACATAATACCACTTGAGTTTACTAATTGCAAGCTTTTTTTGAGGTAAATTGCAAAAATTATAAACACACATCTAAATATCGCCCTACATATACAAAAAATAAAGATATAGGTTGCACCGTTAATGATTGTCATACTTGTTGTTTTGTGATACTTTATTAGCAATATCAATAATCGGAGGGAAGTAATGTCAGTAGTAAAAGTAATAAATGAAAGAACCAGTTATCGCGGAGGGTATAAGGACATTCCTGTTCCCAGAGAGGATTTGACGAAAATCATGGAAGCAGGGCTAGCCGCTCCGTCAGGATGTAACACTCAAACAACCAGTCTTATTGCAGTAGATGATGTTGAAGTTTTAAACAGGTTGCGAAAAGCTCTTGACTCTGAATACACTTTGTCCGCTCCGGCTGCAATTTGTGTTTTGACCCAAGCCATACCGGGATATGCTGATGTATACTTCAATGTTCAGGATTACTCAGCCGCAATACAAAATATGCTTCTTGCTATTGTGGAGCTTGGATATCAGAGTTGTTGGGTTGAGGGTCAGGTAACTGATGTCCATAAGATAGGGAGAACCCTGGCAGACATTCTCGGCGTGCCTGATGACTACGAGCTGGTGTGCTTGTTGCCTGTTGGAGTTGCAGATGGTCCAACAAGACACCCAAAGAAAAAGCCCTTTAATGAAAGAGCTTGGTTTAACGGTTTTAAGGTAAACTAATTCGCAAACACTTGCGTTTTCTTAGATTCTTCAATAAACTTCAAAAAAGCTTGTGTGATTAGTTTTTGCCCTTTGGTATTTACATGAGTACCGTCTTCGCATAAAAAATGACTAGCATTTTCTTGACGTATAAATTCGCTGCGTACATCGACTAAAAGCGTGTTGGTGTCTGCAGCGATTTTTTCAACAGCTTTTGAATAATCCCCTTGCCATCGGTAAATAGCATTAACATCTTTCAGCCACACCATAATGTTAGCCATATTTAACCCTTGACAAAACCAGTTGAAAAATCTTTGTGCATCAAGTGGTGGTAAAGTAGTCAAAATGGGTTGGATTCCTCTTTCCTTTAAAATGTTGATAATGGTATGGTATGTTTCAGCGAAAGTGTCGAGAGGCGTGTTGGGCAAATGCTCATCATATGGACGCTCAGCAATCTCCCTCCAATTGAAGTCGCAATCATTGCCACCGTAATTCATTACAATCGCATCACAGAAAGAATCCTTTTTCTCCAAACGCTTGCTAATTAGTGAAAGACCTTTGGTGACGGTACATCCAAATCTGGAATAATTTTTGATACATAATAAATGCGCCTGCTCTATACCCTCGACATCTATATTGTTGTCAATATGATAGCGCTTGTTAAGCGGATTTACCTGTATTCCCTTTAGTAACGAATCTCCAAACACTTCAATCTTCCTGTGAATATTCATTGTTATAGATATTCCTTTCTCCTCATCGCCATTCTTTGGTTATTCAGATTCTGCGACTACGCGCGGAATGACGCTGGTTTTATGGACTACTTGACACCACTAGCATAATAGTACGGTCTTAAAAAAAACAAAAGCTACTGTTATGCTTCGTGGCTCTACGATGAAAGAGCGAAGAGTAGAGAGAAAAAATCAGACTCTACGGTTTGTAGAGTCTGATTTTTTGCTACAGATTCCTATGATTTGAGGCTGTTGCGAGAGTGCAAACATATCTATGGAAAACAAACGTCATTCTGCGCGTAGTCGCAGAATCTAGGAGGAAGGCTAAAACTTACTAACTACGGTCTTCATACCACTCTGCTTGCGCGGTCCACATATCGGAATATTTTCCAGAACGTGTGATTAGTTCTTCATGAGTGCCAGAGTCAACGATTTCACCACTGTCCATAACCACAACACGATCGGCGAGCTTTGCTGAGCCTAGTCGGTGGGTCACGACTATTGCACACTTATCTTTCGATAGTTGCTTGAACTGATTATAAATACGTGCTTCCTCAATGGGATCTATGGCAGCGGTAGGCTCATCCAGTACGATGAACGCGTTTTCACGATACAGTCCTCGAGCGATAGCCAGACGTTGCCATTGACCGCCTGAGAGATCTATACCGTCAAACTCAGGAGATAGCATGGTGTCTAAATCTGCTGCAGGTTCATTGAACTCAGATTTGTCAATGGCAGTTTGGATTTTAGCAATATCCATAGCAGAAGAGGTGTCGCTGATAGCGACATTTTCCTTTAGAGTCATTTTATATCGTTGATAACGCTGGAAAACACCTGAGATGCCTTTGTACAATGAATTAGGATGTACCTTTGCACTATCTAAACCACCAATTTTGACACTTCCACTATCAGGGCAATAAATTCCAGTCAAAAGACGAACCAGAGTGGATTTACCCGCTCCATTTTCGCCGACAATGGCGATTGTTTCGCCGTCTGCAATATTCAAAGATAGATTCTTTATAGAAGGTTCATCCCTGCCGGGATAGAAAAAGCTGATGTTTTCTGCCGTAATTCCCTGAGAAAAATCAGGAGTACCCTCTGTGCCATCTATTTCTTCCATATCCAGCAAACGCATATAGTTAGCGATTTTACCAACATTCTTTGTAACATAACCTAAGTTCCAGATAAGCAGTTCATCCATGACATAAAAGATTCTGTTCAGAGCAGCGAAAACGGCGGCGAATGCACCGATTGTAATTAGGCCTGACATGGTAGATGTGAACAACATGTAGGTAGACAACCCAAGCCCCACAAAAGATGCAATGTTGAGTAGGAGCATCAAAACGGCCATTTTGCGCTCTGTGCGGTATATCTTTTTTGAGACAACCAACAGGGTTTGTGAGAAGAGAGCATGAAAATAACGAAACGCTCCTAAAATGCGAGTTTCTTTGAAAAACTCTCTATCTGCAATTGCCCTTTGATAATACTCATAGCGACGGCGCATTGGCGCATTCTCTTCTTCCAGTTTTGTGAAGAGTACGACGTGTAAATACTGCCCAACTATAGCAGGGATGAATGCAGCCAGAAGTACAAGTGGTAGTAATGGTGACAGCCAAAACAGATACACACCAACAGTTGCAAAAAACATAACATAGTATGTGAAAAATTGCAGACTGAGCCACGAAAGTTCTGCCACCTGCTCTGCACCCTCGCGAGCTTTGTTGACGTCATCTAGAAATTCTGTGTTTTCAAAATTTTTGGCGGGCACGCGTTGTAGTTTGTTATGTAGTTTTGCTATAAACTTGCCCATGTTTTTAGTGCCAACTTCGTTTGCGACGAAGTTTTCTGCGCCGTTAAATATTTGCTGTCCAAGTGTTACAAGTGCGAGTACTCCAAGAGGCATAGCCACATACCAGAAATTTACGTCATTGCCACTGGCATAAAAAACTGCGTCAAATAAAACTTGTGTGGCAATAATTCCTACGGCCCAAGAGGACGAGTGTAAAACCGCTAAAATTTGCTCTAATACACCAAACCATGATGCATGCTTAAAGTACATTCCAACTGAGCGCCGCACCAGTGTGAAGAATCCATATTTTTTTCTCATTCGTACCACTTCCTTTGCGCTTCAAACATTTCAGCATATTTGCCGTCTTTTGCCATTAGTTCGTCATGAGAGCCACTCTCTATAATGCCGCCATCTTCGATAACCAATATTTCATCTGCAAGCTTGGTTGAGCCAAGACGATGGCTAATGAAGATGGTGGTCTTGCCATGCATAAGCCTTTCAAACTCTTGATAAATACGGCTCTCTGCTATTGGATCAAGAGCGGCTGTTGGCTCGTCAAGTATTTTGATGGGGGCACGACTAAGTAGTGATCGTGCAATGGCAACTTTTTGCCATTGTCCGCCTGAAATGTCCACGCCATCTTCCATTATTTTTCCCAGAGGGGTATGTATGCCGTTTTTTAGGTCACTGATTGTTTCATTAAGCTCGACTAAATCGGCGACGTCCTTGATTGCATCCTCTGCTACAGTATTTGCTGTGTCGCCCAAAGCAATATTGTCACTCATGGAAATTTGATAGCGTGCAAAGTCTTGGTAAACAACAGAGAACAAGGACTTTATGGTGGCAGACGAGTATGTGCGCAACTCCTTGCCGTTTAGCAATATTTCACCGTCGTATTCATCATACAGGCCTGTTAGTAGCTTGATGATGGTGGTTTTACCTGCGCCGTTTGTGCCGACAAAAGAGTAATGTTTACCACTTTCCAACTTAAAAGATAGTCCGTCAAGAATGTTGGTTTCCCCCGTTGGGTACTTGAAGCGCACATTGCGAAATTCAAGACTTTCAAAGGTAGGGGGCTCTGCATCCGGCAGATCCTTCGCACCATCTGTTTGACTAAGTTCTACAAATGATGTCAAATCCTTCATATATTCACGAGATTTTGAAATTCCTACAACAGCCTCACCCATAAGCCAACTTAAAGTGTTTACAATTCCAAAAGCGGCGGCAACAATACCCATAAACATACCCGGACTTAAATCACCTGTTATTACAGGGTATATTAGTGTCAGAGCTATTAAAATTGCGACAAAGGTTAAACTCAAGCCAACTAGTTTCATGGTAGAATATTCTTTTAAGTTTACCCAAAATCTGTGTTTCCGAGCTGTTTCATATTGTTCATAAAAGCGACTATTTACTTCTTTGCTGTATGCAAATAGTGTTCTTTCCTCGACAGCTTCGCGCGCAGTCAAAACGTCGCTGTAATACTCATGTCGTCTTACATGTTTGCGTGTGTCAACCTCTGCCTCGTAGGTCTTTTTTCCGGCTCGCAGGGCTACCAAAAAGAGAGGTACGGAAAAAACAAGGATTATAGGCATTGCCCACCAGACCTGTGTTACTATTAGACCCATGATTGAAGCAAGGGCGACAATACAATAGAGCAAAAGACCATACGCTCTCAAACCGCCTTGCAAGGCGTCAATGGGCTTGCTGGCTACACGTTCCACAAGCTCCCAACTATCAGCATTTTCTATATGTTTGTAATTTAGACTTGCACGAGTATCTATAAAGGCGGGCATTAGCTTACGCTCCAGTGCGAATTTTATGCGAGCTACGTTAATGCCCTGTGTACTGTCAACTGTGCGGTCTAGTAACATTACTACTAAGAGAAGTATTAGTGGCAAGAAGATGTCGCCATGAGGAGATGTGCCATTTAGGATATCTATAGCTGTGTCTACAAAGTTTGCAGTTGCCAGTGCTAGAAACACTGTGGGCACCACGGGGGTCAATGCGCCCAGGAAAATTCGCAAGCTCACAAATATTGGTGCAACCTGAAATGGTAGACGCAGAGCATCTATTGCTGTATATTTTCTTTTTATTAATTTAGTTTTATGTGTTTGCATATTTTATATTGTCCTTTTTATTCTTTCTAGCCGAGATTAGTATTAATGCTTAATTCTCTCGCTTTCAGCGCAACAAAAAGAACACGACCGTCGATCGTGTTCTTAGAATTAAAAACTATTCTCGAAAGTTGTTAACAAGCACTTTTGTGATTTTTGGCACAGCATAACAAAGCTCGCCTACCCACAAAGGTACTTTGCATAACGAAAGCTTCGGGTGATTTACCCCTGTTCAGTTATGCCGATATTCGGTTCTAGGAGTAAATCACCCAAAATCTATTATTCACTACCAAATCAACTCCTTTCATAATCGTAATAGCTTATGATGCTTAGCATAAGCAAGCTTATTTTAGCGCAATAAGGTTTATTTGTCAACGAAATGACATAAATTCATTCATCTTTTCTTCACCATGAAACTAAGTAATATTATAATCTGTGCGGGAACGCCGACTATAAATAATAGCCACCAATTATATTGAATAAACGTCAGGTAGACAGTTGCGAGAATACTCCAAACCAGTAGAGAAATGAAATAAATATTAGCTCTTCTCTTGCTCCACACAGCGGTCAAGATAATCATTACGATAAGAGAAACAGGTAGAGCATACACAAATACAAGCCACTGTGTTGAACCAAGAAACCAAAATACTGTAAATACTATAATAGCAAGTGTCCATGTGCCAACAAATGAAATCAGCGAAATAATGCGACGGTCAAACCGTTGGGAATTTTCAGTATTGACGGCCTTTAGCTCATCTTCATCATGTTCGGTCAGTAGATAGTCTACAGACACACCAAATAGAACACTTAGCTTTTTTAAAACATAAGCATCGGGGATGGCTTCAGCACGTTCCCATTTAGACACAGCCTTGTCGGAGTAGCTCAAAGCTTCGCCAAGCTCCAACTGTGTCATTTTGTTGTTTGTTCGAAGATATGTGATGTTTTTGGAAGCAATTTCTTTTAAGTCTAAATCTAATTTATCCATAAGGCAACGCTATAGCTCCTTCGCTTGAATACAGATATATAGTTAGTATAACTCAGCAAACTAAAATATAATAGAGCCAATTATGAATTTATTAAGCTTGTCACATCCTCATGAGATAAACCAATATCAAGTGCTCCGCATTTTTCTGCGCTTTCGGGTAGCACCTTGCGATTGGGTTTACGTTTAACTTGGAGCAAGCGGACTATGTCATCAATCAGCGGAGAGTCATCACGCACCTCAAAGCCGAGCCACTTTCCATCATGATAGATAGGCACATCATCATACTCCTTGCAGAGAGCTTCACCAAAGGTTTCTCGTTGCGCATCAAATTTATCTCGCTCGTCTTTGCCAAGGACAACGGCCACTAGAAAATGCCCTTCACGGAGGGCAAGGTTTATCAAAGTCTTACCGCCACGACGAAAGCGTAAGTTGCTGTGATGCTTATGGTTCGGGTTGCCTTCTTCCCACAGTTCGTCCATGACATAATGAAAGCGAATTTGTCCGGTTAGCTTTTCCCACGCAGAGCTCGCATCACCCAACATTGCCTTAACTTCCTCATAAGGCTTAATGGCTCTATCCATATGCTGTTCCCTCCATGCTTACAATTATTTCACAACCTCAAAAAAGTGAGATTTACAGCTGTTAAAGTTAATAAAAGAATAAAATTTTTCAGCTAAATCTTTCGGACCGCCTGTATTCGCAAAGTTTTTTGCATCTTCCATTGTGTCCCAAGTTGACGAATCAGTCCATGTTTCACCGTCAACAAACAAATTAAACGAAATAAATCCTTTTTGTTTAGACGTATACTCAGTTAAGTTTTCCACAGCAAGCAAAAAATCCGGAATAGACGCTCCCTTTTTGAGCTTATAAGAATTGAAAAATACGGCGTTAGGCATGATATACCCCTTTCAGTTTTTGATATACTAACACAATAAATATGACAGCAGTATGTCCACTTTTAAAAACAGAAAATGTTGCGGTTCAAAATCGTGGTTATTGCAAATGCTGGCGTTACATGGGCTTGAACAGATTAACATTTCTTCATCCTCAACTACCTATTGATTATTGGGTGGTCTGCATTGAACTCCACTAAATCCCACAGGTTACCATATAAGTCTTTGAAAACGGCAACTGTACCATATTCAACTTCTTTCGGCTCTCTGGCAAAATCAATACCCTTTGATAACATCTCGTTATAATCTCTCCAGAAATCATCTGTATTAAGAAAAAGAAAAACTCGTCCTCCAGTCTGATGACCAATACTGGCCTCCTGTTCTGAATTAGAAGCCCTAGCTAAGAGTATTGTTGTTTCGCGCGAGCCGGGAGGAGCGACTACAACCCACCTCTTATCTTGCTCCGGCTGGTATGTGTCATCGAGCAAAACAAAATTCAGCTTCTTCGTATAAAAATCAATGGCTTCGTCGTAATCGCGCACAACCAAAGCAATATGTGTTATTGACTGCTTCATAAACCCTCCAAAATCTTTATTTGCACTGTAGTATATAAATTCGTCACTCTATCAACAAAGAGCAAAGCGACATAGAAAACAAAATTACTCTACTCGGAAGTATAGCACATCCACTACTGCAATGACCACTTTCAAATTCTGTTCTTTAACAACTATTGACTACAAGATAAAATTTTGATAAAATTAGGATAACAAATGTCAAAGAGGTGGATGTTATGATTCAAATTAGACCTGTATCTGACTTGCGAAACAAATTTCCGGAAATCGAAAGTATAGTCTGTGAAGGAAGTCCTGTGTATTTAACGAAAAATGGGCATGGTTCGATGGTTGTGCTAAGTTTGGAAAAGTATGCAGAATTAACTGACAATATTGAAACAAAGCTTGATGAAGCGGACAGAGTTGCAGAAAGCTCGAACGTTAGATATTCGCATCAAGAAGTTTTTTCAAAACTGAAAGAGGGACTTGATGAATAAAGCATACGAGCTTAGCTATCTGCCAACGTTTGAGCGGGATGTTGCAGAGGTAAGGGATTATATTGCAGATGTGCTTATGAACCCAAAAGCAGCGTTGCGCTTAATTGAAGATACAGAAAAAGCTATAAACAAACGATTGAAAAATCCTCTTGCGTTTCAATCCTACAAGACCCAACGAAACCGCAAACATCCATATTATCGCATCAATATTCGGAACTACTCAGTATTTTATGTAGTAATCGGCAACGTAATGGAAGTTCGTAGATTTATCTACTCAAAGCGTAACTTGCCTGATGCGCTGTTTGGTAAAGAGTAATTACTATACTCCCATACTTCTCTTGAAATAAAAAATATACTGTTGGGCGATGCCTGCGTGGGGACTGAATATGCTTGGGTCGAAGTCTTTGCCAAAGTGCTCTGCTACGGCTCTTTCCATCCATACGTCAATAGGAAAAGCATCGAGCATATGAAATCCGAAGAGCATTACGCAATCGGCTACTTTATCTCCAATGCCGTGTATTTTTTTGAGTTCCGTACGTGCAATACATGGGGAGCTGTTTGCGAGGGTATCAAGGTCAATCGATCTACTTGCTACTGCTTTTGCGGCACTGATGATATAGGCGGCTCTATAGCCACAGCGTAGAGGAGCTAAGCTGTCAACGCTAACATCTGCAAGCTTTTTGGCAGAGGGGAATGTATGATATTGCATTCCCTCAAAATCGACAGGATCACCGAACTCTCGACAAAGAGCCTCAATAATAGTTTTTATTCTAGGAATATTATTATTTTGCGAAATGATAAAAGAGCACAGGGCCTCCCACTTCTCTTGACGTAGCATTCGAATGCCTGCGCCAAAATCTGTTGCGCTTTGCATGAAGTCATCAATGGCTAGATTCTTGCGAATTTCTGCATAATCACGGTCAAGGTCGAGATACGTGCGCCAGATAGTTTCAAAGTCATCAAGACTGCCTGAGATAAAAATGCTCTCTCCAACACGGCGCATTCTTGCAACATGCCCATAGGCAACACCGACGTATGTACCGAATTCATCGGCATTCCAACGGAAACACTGCCCGCATTCAAAGATTTTTTCCAGGTCGAAATCGGCAACATCTGTGATTTCGACCTCGTTTTTATGTGCAATAATCTTCATATAGATTTCCTTATAGGTTTCACACCCTGGATTCTGCGACTTCGCGCAGAATGGCGTTAGCTTTTCATCGATTAGTTTACACTGCCTTTTGTCGCGACACAGCGATTAATTGGCATGCCTTGTTCGTGGAACTTCTTTTCATAATCGGTCATTACTCCGACTGTACCATGCTCATGCAAATTACGCGTCACTTGGGAAACGGCAAAACCACAACGCTCAAATTCAAGTAGTGAGAACTCAAATAGTGGCAAGTTATCCGTCTTAAAGTGAATCTCACCGCCCGAACGTAGCACCTTTTTATATAACTCCAAGAAAATCTCACCAGTCAAACGGCGCTTCTTGTGTCTGTTTGCAGACCAAGGGTCGCAGAAATTAATATAAATGCGATCTACTTCATTGTCGGCAAAATATTCGTCCAAATAATCTGCGAGCTTGTTAACATATCGCACATTTTGAAGTTGCTCCTGCTCAGTTCGCTCAAGGGCGATAACCAGGACATTTGAAATCTTCTCAAGAGCAACCAATAATGCACTTGGCTCATTCTTTGCTGTTTTAACAGTGAACCGCCCTTTTCCACATCCTAGCTCAACATGTAGCTCACAGGCATGAGCCTCACTTTGTGCGTTGTACTCTTCAAGCCAGCGACCACGAAGTTCTTTTGGGTATTCTATAAGCAAATGCGCACATCTTTCAGTACGACTAACAAGATTTGGTTTTCTTCTCATTCTCATGGGATAGCGCTCCGTTTTAGTATTATTTAGCTTTTCCGACTGTGCAAGCATAGACAGTATATTCTTCCTTACCATCAACGCCCAAAGCTTTATCGCAAAGAGCCTGATTGTATGCTGCAAGACAGCAACTGCCAAGCCCCATCGCTTCGGCAGAGAGCATGACGTTTTGACCCACATGACCGAGATCGATTAGAACAACACGGTGAGCCATTGTGGAATAGCGCCACTCTGCACGATATGCAACACATGTAAAGAAAACAACTACAGGTGCGTGTATAGCCCACTTTTGACCGGCAAGCATTCCGCTTATTTGCTCATCATGATCAGGCAGTGACGCAACAAATTCTACAGCGACTTTCTTTTCACCAATGTGCTCATCGGGTAGATAACGATAAATACCCTGACCTAAGCCCTCAATATTTCGTGCAAAGAAGTACGTTTCAAAAGGATGCCTTGCGCCACCGCTGGGTACCGGGCGAAGTGCAGCATAACCGCCACCACGAACCTCTTGTATTCCTTGTGTGCTCCAAAGTAAAAACGCGAGTTGATCTTGTGTCATAGCCTCTTCGTTATCATAAGTACGCAGACTGCGACGAACATCCAGCAACTTCGTATAAGAATCAACCGTAACAGCTTTGTCAAAGTCAGCTGAAATTTGAATTAATTCACTCTTTGCTTTTGGATGAAGTGGAGGCTGTGGTAGCTCCTTAGATTGATCCGAATTAGGCATAAACTTTGAAAAATCAGGACACTTCATAAAATCACGATTGTGAATAATCGTTTCCCATAAACCCTCATTACGTATTTCTTTACTCATGCTTGTAATCCTCCAAAAACTTAATGATGATAAAATATATATTACCACAAACACAGAAATACGGCGAGTGTTTTCACAACGAAAGTGGACTTTTTCTACTCTATATGCTACTATTTTGAGCAGAAAACAAAGCAGTGTCAAACAGTCTATGAAAACTATCGTCATTCTACGCGAACGTCATTCTGCGGGTCGTCGCAGAATCTAAGAATCAAAGGGAAGGTGTACTATGAAAAAGATAACTATGTTTTACAAAGAATCATGCCCATACTGTATTGCAGCTATTAAATGGATGAATGAGCTGGTAAAAAAAGACGAAAAGTACAGAGCGATACCCATAACTATGATCGAAGAAGATGCACACCCTGAAATTGCCGACAAATACGATTACTACTATGTTCCTACATATTACGTTGGTGACGAAAAACGGCATGAGGGAGCAGCAAGTCTAGAAAAAGTCAAAGCAGTTTTTGATGCAGCTTTAAAGGACTAGAGGGCTACAACAATGAAAGTCACATTACTGGCAATCAATGCAAAATATATGCACTCATCACTTTCAGTATGGACGATTGCCGCAGGCATAGAAGAGTTTTGCCAAACAGAAAATGTCGTAAATGTGGTTGAAGCGACAATAAATCAAAAGCACGAGGATATTATCGATCACATTTCCGAAAATAAACCTGACATACTTGGAATTTCAACATATATCTGGAATGCAGCAATACTTCCGTCTATACTTGAGCAGTTGAGAGAGTTGTTCCCAAAGATGTTGATTTTACTAGGCGGGCCTGAGGCTTCGAACAATCCCGAGTATTGGCTTGGTCTTGGGGCAGATCATATTCTGATCGGTGAGGGCGAGTATGTTGTCCCTGTGTTTTTGGATGAAATCAATCACGGAAAAACTGTTGAGAAAATATACCAAAATGAACAACTGTGTGACCAATCGAAAAACAATCAACATATTGACCCATTTACAGAAACATACTTTCAAGCACTTGGAAGCAAAATATCATATATTGAAGCATCACGTGGCTGTCCCTTTAAATGTGCTTTTTGCCTATCGGCTGATGAAAGCGTGAGATTTTTTCCCATAGAAAAAGTAAAAGAGCAGATACAAAAGCTCTCACAATCAGATACGCATATAGTTAAGTTTGTAGACAGAACATTCAACTGTAACGCTGAGCGTGCTTTTGAATTGTTTGATTATATAATAAACATGGACACAGAATGTCGGTTTCACTTTGAAGTTGCAGCCGACCTTTTTGACGAACGCACCCTGTCTTTGCTTGCGTCTGCACCAAAGGGGCGTATTCAGCTTGAGATAGGTTTACAAAGCTTTTATCAACCTGCGCTGGATGCATCATCCAGAATGATGGATATAGAAAAAGCTGAAAAGAATGTTGGTGCATTGTTGAAAGCGCAGAACATACATATCCACGTAGATTTAATTGCAGGGTTACCATATGAAACGTTAAACGATTTTAAAGAGAGTTTTAGACGCGCATATTCCCTCAATGCTCACACACTACAACTCGGCTTCTTGAAACTTCTACATGGTAGCGCACTACGAGGGCAAGCCGAAGAATTAGGAATTCAATATAATGAACAGCCACCCTATGAAGTTATGAGCACCATATGGTTGAGTGCGAAAGACTTAGAGCAACTGAGGCAAACAGAGAATGCATTACAGCGCACATATAACAAAGGACGATTTCTATCTACGATTGAGTATGTCCTTGAGGCTTCAAAACTAGATGCATATATATTCTTTAATCGACTAGGCGCAGCATTTCCAAATCATGGAACACAGCTTGAGCAATATGTGAAGCAAATATATGAGTTTTGTATCCAGCTAGAGGGTATTGACAAAGACCTTCTGATTGATTGCATGATATGCGACTGGCTTAGTATGGTAAAAGGTAAAAATGCGCCGACATTCTTGAAAAACCAAGATAGTCGACGCGATGATATAAGAGCAAAAGCGGAAGCACGGCTGGATCGCAAAATAGGACGCCATGAATATGCAATCCTAAGCACAGGCAGAGGCGTTTTCGTAGACAGCGACAATTACGACATTGTAACAGAGCGGTATAAGCTATATTATTTGCCATAAATGACAAGGCGTAAAGATAGACAAAGAGAGTGCGTACTCAGATTTGCTTCGGTCAGTTCCGTAACAGTTGCCGGAATTCCCTCTGCAACTCTGAGCACATACTCTCTCTCATTGCTGAGTACACAGGTCAAGCATCTACAGGGTTTGCATGCACCTTACAGTGCTTCACCTTAGGAAAATGCTTCTCAATTTCATCATGTACATGGTGAGCGACCTCGTGGGCTTCCGTAAAGGACAGCGACGAGGGTATTCCAATTTCTACGTCGACATAGATTCTGTTACCAAAAATTCTTGTTCTCAGCAAATCTATTTCAATAACAGACTCATGGGACAAAATGACTTCACGCATTGCTTCAACAGTATCATCATCACATGCTTTGTCCGTCATTTTTCCGATAGCATCCAAAGTAATGCTAATAGCAGTTTTGAGAATAAAGATACAAATTACTAAAGCAGCTACCGAGTCAAGTATTGGGAAGCCCATTCTTGCACCCAAGATTCCAATGAAACTACCAATAGATGAAAGTCCATCTGCACGACTATGCCATGCGTCAGCCATTAGTGCACTGGAGTCAATTTTCTTTGCGGTAGCGCGAACATACCAGAACAAAGCTTCCTTTACAACAATAGAAACCGCTGCAGCGATTAATGCTAATATGCCGGGAATGGCGAGGTCGCCAAAATCTCCGTCGAGAATGGTTTGAATTGCATTCCAGCCTATACCGACACCAACTACCGAGATAAGTGCAGCCAACGCCAAAGTGGCAACACTCTCGAATCGCTCATGTCCATATGGATGATCTTTGTCAGGCTTACGATTAGCAAGCCTTATACCGACAATAGCAATTACTGTGCCGAGCAAGTCTGTAATGGAATGGACAGCATCAGAAATCATCGCAGCTGAATTCGCAGTTATTCCTGCAAAGAGCTTAAATGCCGACAGTCCTACATTAGCAATAATGCTGTTGCGTGCTACTCTCATAGCGAGTTTTTCATTTGTTTTACTCATAAATATGTTTCTCCACTATTCATAAATTTAGCCTAACACAAAAAGCGCACTTACGGAACGTACTTCTGTCCCGTAGATGCGCTTTAATATCATCTACTGCCACATTGTGGCCCAGCCCCACAAACCCATATAGGTTTATCGCCTGCTCAGTTTTTTAGCTAATTGTGTAACACCGCAATAATACTAACACAATATTCTGAATAATGCAAATTTGAGTTTTTAAAAATTTCAGTCATAAAACTCAAGTAGTCGCACCTGCGCGTCTTACCGCTGGTGCGATTATTCTACTCCCACTCATCCAGCAAAAAGTTTCTAATATTTTTCATTTTAGGTAATAAAAAATTTCGAAAGCACAGATTCTTCGTCATGCTTTATGTTCACTTACGCCGGCAACTTTCAATAAAGTTTGTGCCAAAATAAGTCGATAAATTTAAAGTAAAAGAACACCAAAACTAAGGAGAAGAAATATATGGAGAGCATTTTTCTTAAGAACAAAAAACTATCCAATTTCTCATGGGAGAATCTTGGGAACATTAAAGAAGGGCGTGGAGATTTGGGTGAAGAAATGCCTGTTCTGGTGTATCGTCTTATGCAATATACAATGCTTGATGTTCTTGAAAAAGCCTACGGCTTGGAGCAAGCAAATGAGCACTTTAGAAGTGCAGGTTTTCTAGCAGGTATGGAGTTTGCCAAGAATGCCTTGACGCTGGATGTTGACTTCAACTCATTTCTTGCAAATCTGCAAAAAGCTCTTGAGGAGTATAAAATTGGAATTTTGAGGATGGAGTATTTTGATGTAGAAACAGGCAATATAACACTAACCATCGGTCAAGACCTTGACTGCAGTGGCTTGCCCATAACGACAGAAAATGTTTGCAACTATGATGAAGGATTTATATCGGGTATTCTTGAGGCATATACGGGAAAGAAATACGATGTACGGGAAATCGATTGTTGGGCAAACGGTGACAGAGTTTGTCGATTTAACGGAACGAGTTCGGAAGGTTCGACGCACAGCGATTAGTATTAGGAGGGATATGCGTGAACCCTGTTGCTGAAACGCTTTTTAACTACTTGCACGATGTCATATATGATTCAGAGAATGCATATTTGAACATTGAGCAGCTGCCTGAAGATTTTCGTGAGTTTGGTAGCGGTCTTTGTTATTTTTCTGAATGTGTTATGGAATCAAAAGAAATGGCTCGTGCTATGTCAAAAGGCGATTTGAGCGAAAAAACACCCTCGCCGGGAAACGAAATAGCATCTTCCCTCAAGTCGCTACATGCATCACTCAGGCATTTGACATGGCAGACTCAGCAAGTAGCAAGTGGCGACTATGATCAGCGTGTCAAATTTATGGGGGATTTTTCGGATGCTTTTAACTCAATGGTTTTGCAACTTGAAGAGCGAAGCTTGGTTGAGATGAAGGAGAAAAGCAGGTTACAGCAATATATTGACCTGCTTCTTCAAAACACACCAAACATTATGCTGATATTCGACAATGAGAGAAGAGCTGTTCTAGTCAGCGAAGCATATCTGAAGCACTGCGATACAGCAAAGTCCGACAATATACAGGGAAAGACGTTTACAGAGTTAATGGGAGCGGTTTCTTCAAAGAAATTTTTGCTGAATATGGATGCCTTGTTGACAAATGCATCAAACTATCTCCAATCAGGACTCATTGAGCAGGATATTGATTTTGCGCAAAATGGAAACATGCGATCTTATATCATCCAAGTAACTCCAATGTTACATGACAACAACTTTACAATTGGAACTATGGTTGTCTTTCAAGATGTGACGGAAATAATACATGCACGTCATGAAGCAGAGCAAGCCAAAGAGCATGCTGAGCAATCGGCACAAGCAAAATCTGAGTTTTTAGCACGTATGACTCATGAAATGCGTACGCCAATGAATGCAATTGTGGGAATGACTACAATTGGAGGGACATCGAAGGAGATAAGTAAAAAGGATTATGCGTTTCAAGTGATTGGAGAAGCTTCGACTCATTTGCTTGGTGTTATTAACGACATATTGGATATTTCAAAAATTGAAGCGAAGAAAATGGAGCTCTGTAGTTCAGAATTTAACTTCAGAGAAATGTTAGAGCATGTAAAGAATTTTTTCTCCGTGCAGGTGAAAAACAAGGAACAAATTCTCATCTTTGATGTTGATAGCAAGATTCCCGAAACCATAATATCTGACGAACAGCACTTAGCTCAAATAATAACGAACCTCCTTTCAAATGCAGTTAAGTTTACACCCTCTGGTGGCATAGTTAAAATGACTGTGAAGAAATTGAAGATAAAAAAAAGTGCCTGTAAAATCCGTTTTTCCATAAAAGATTCAGGAATAGGGATTTCCAAACAACAGCAACAACAGCTATTTAAACAATTTGAGCAGGCAGATGGAAGCATTTCTCGAAAATACGGAGGAACAGGCTTAGGCCTTGCCATAAGTAAAAGCATTATTGAGTTGATGGGTGGGAAAATTTGGATTGACTCAGAACCCGGTAAGGGAGCTACTTTTACCTTTGAGATTAAGGTGCAAGTTGGTAGTGCACCTAAGCTAGTTTCCAATCGTGACAAGCAAAAAAACATGCTTGCAGAAAATCGTGGAGTTTTTAAAGGAAGGAAAATCCTTATAGCAGAAGATGTAGAGGTTAATCGTGAAATTATTTCAGCACTCTTGGAAAGCACAGGCATTGCAATTGATTTTGCCCGCAATGGAGAAGAAGCTGTTGAGAAATTCACATCTGCACCAAATCGATATGGGTTGATATTTATGGATGTTCAAATGCCGGAAATGGATGGGTACGAAGCGACAAGGCGAATACGTTCGTCAAATTTAACGGAAGCAAAGACAATTCCAATAATTGCCATGACTGCGAATGTTTTTCATGACGACATTAAACGTTGCTTTAAGGCAGGCATGAACGGGCATCTTGGAAAACCTGTAGATATAGGCGAAGTGATATCTAAGCTAAGGGAACATCTGCTTAATACTGATCACTATTGATCACTGACTTCGAAGCTGTCTAAAAAACTCGGTTAAAATAGAGCTACATTCATCAGCAAGAATGCCACCGGTAATTTGAGTAGAGTGTCCATAGGGTTCCATGAACAAGTTTATCACACTGCCACACGAACCGGTTAGTTCTTCACGAGCACCATAAAAGAGCTTTTCAATTCGTGACATTATAATGGCGCCGGCACACATGGGGCAGGGCTCTAAGGTGACATATAGGGAGCATCCCGCAAGTCGCCAATCTCCAAGAGCTTTACATGCGTCATCAATCGCCTCAATCTCTGCATGTGCAATTGCGGAGTTTTTCATTTCTCGTCGGTTGCGTCCACGCCCAATTATATTGCCGAAGGAATCCACAATAACACACCCAACAGGTGCTTCCCCATCGGCTTTGGCTTCATGTGCAAGGAAAAGAGCTTCTTGCATATACTTTTCATGGTTGTTCATAAGAAACACCTATACATTACATACTTCTCTACACTAACTGCGCTTCTCTAGCTTTGCAAGAATGTTAACAAAGTAATCCGGCAAGTCGGCATACAGCTCAACAATTTCGCCCGTTATTGGGTGGACAAATTTGAGTTTCCATGCATGCAGACACTGGTTAGACATGCCAAGCTCCGTTTTTTTTCTTCCATAAACAATATCGCCAAGAACAGGGTGCCCAATATGTGCCAAATGAACACGTATTTGATGGGTGCGTCCTGTTTCCAGACGACAACGCACATGGGTATATCCCCCGTATCTTCCAATAACGTCATAATGTGTTACTGCAGGACGTGAGTTACTGCTGGTTTTGCTACCGGCTAGTGAGCCGGCGCTGTCAAGCAATACTGCTTGTTTCTTTCTATCTGTTGGATGACGCCCGATAGGTGCATCAATTGTTCCGCTGTCAGTTTTAATATTACCACAGACTATGGTTTGGTACTCTCTGGTTAGAGTTCGTGAGGAGAGTTGCTCAGCGAGAGAAACATGTGCATGGTCATTTTTTGCAATGATGATAAGTCCTGATGTGTCCTTATCAATGCGGTGGACTATGCCGGGTCGTATAATGCCACCAATGCCGGAAAGGCTGTCGCCACAATGGTGAAGAAGAGCATTAACCAGAGTTCCGTCCGAATGACCCGGAGCGGGATGTACAACCATGCCTTTTGGCTTATTTACAATGACCACATCATCATCTTCATAGACAATATCTAGGGGAATATCTTGCTTTAGCACAATTGATGTTTCGGGTTCATCTTGCGTAACTGTGAACTGCTCTCCTGCAGAGGTTTTATGGTTTTTCTTGACGGGATTGCCATTAAGAGTTACGTCCCCTGACTCAATGAGCCTTTGAGCAGCGCTTCTTGTTAGCCTACTAAGATTAGAGGCGAGGAAGACGTCAAGTCGTTCCCCGCCATTTTCACATATTAATAGTTCGATTTTTTGATTGTTTTGCAATTTTATACCACCTCGAGTATTTCAAAATGGAATATTAGTATTAATCGTCATCTAAACCGTACTCGCGCAATAAATCATCAATGTTAATGTCATCAACATTGTAATCATCAAGAGAGCCAATTTCTGATTCAAGCTCATAAAGTGAGAATGATGTGTCAACTGCTGTGTCTGTTGTATCGGTGACAGAATCAAATTCAGAAGCATAATATTCCGGTTCTGCTGGCTGTGTAGTGGGAGCGTATTGTTCAGTTGGAGAATACTGTGGTGCAGGACGAGGCTGTGCTTGATTTTCAGCATGATAAAGATTCGTGTTGACAAAAGGATCCTCTTCAGGAAACTCAATTTGTGGTTCTACAGGCTCGGAATAACTGTTATCGTAATTGTCGCTGTAGTTATTACTGTAATCATCACCATAACCACGACCAAACTCGTCACCAAACTCCTCATCGAAATCATTCTCATAATAATCACTGGTTGCATTTTCCCTTTCCTTATCTCTAAATGACAAGGAAATGAAATGTATAAGAAACGTGATGAAACCTAATGTAATAAAGATGTCAGCAATGTTGAAAATTGGGAACTCTATAAATAAGGTTCTGAACATATCAACAACTGCGCCCTCATTGAAAATACGATCGAAGAGATTTCCTACAGTGCCGCCGAGAACAGATGCAAGGCCAAGCGTTCCCCAAAATCCTTCATTATATCTGAGTATTATCATAATAAGAACTACAGCAGCAACAAATGCAATGCCGGCTAGAAGCCATTGTTGACCCGATAGAATGTTTAGCATGGCTCCATCGTTTTCCCAGTGAGTAAGTCCAAGAATGCCCGGAATTATCACAGGTCCGTCTGGTTCTCCCAGTGCTATAGTGCGTGAAACCCAGTTCTTAAAGAACTGGTCAAGTACGACGATGAGTGCTGCAAATATAAACGCAAGCATATTTATTCCCTCCCTGTGGATTCTGCGACGACCCGCAGAATGACATTAGTTTTTCCATTAATTATTTGGCAATGCGTGTTGTGTGCGAAAGGTTAGTTAGAAACGACGTCAGCACATCGTGGACAAAGGGTAGGGTGATTGCTGTTTTTGCCAACACCCTTATCATGTATCCAGCATCTTGCACACTTCTCATCTTTGCTCATACTGACAGTTATAGTTGCTCCCAAAAACTCGACGCCTACATACCCGTCAACGGCAGTTTGACTATCCGGGATTATAGTTACACCGGAAACGATAAACAAAGTGCGAAAATCCATATCAGCGATATGCCTAAAGGAAGCAGAAGCCGTGTCGTCTAAGTATATTGTAACATCAGCTTCAAGTGACTTGCCAATGACTTTCTCACTACGGGCAAGTTCAAGAGCCTTGTAAACATCTGTTCTTAAACGGAGCAAGTGATCCCATCTGGCATTCAGCTCCGGAGAGAACACGTATTTTGCATTTGGCTCAGGCATTGCATTATAAAGAACACTTTCAAGCTCTACACCTGAATGATGTGGCATTGACGCCCAGATTTCTTCCGTTGTGAATGCAAGTATTGGTGCTAACATACGCACAACAGCATCCAAAATTGTATAAATTACAGTTTGTGCACTGCGTCGTGGCAATCCATGCTCTTCATCACAATATAGTCTATCCTTTATGATGTCAAGATAGAAATTTGACATTTCCACTGTGCAGAAGTTATGAACAGCGTGATAAATAGTGTGATATTCATATTTTTCGTATGCAGTATTAACACTGGCAACCAATCGGTTTAGTCGTGTCAATGCCCAACGATCCAGTTCCGGCATATCATCAAAATTAACTAAGCTGTTGGGGTCAAAATCATTTAAGTTGCCAAGAATGAAGCGAGCTGTATTGCGTATTTTGAGATATATATCAGAAAGTTGTTTTACTATTTCAGGTGAAACGCGATTGTCGACTCTATAGTCGGATGATGCAACCCATAGACGGAGTATATCTGCGCCATAAGTATTAAGCACATTGTCAGGAGGGATTGCATTGCCTAAGGATTTATGCATTGCCTTTCCTTCGCCGTCCACAGTCCATCCATGTGTGATTATTCTCTTATATGGAGCAACTCCATTAACCGCAATACTCGTAAGCATAGATGATTGGAACCATCCACGATACTGGTCGCCACCTTCTATGTATAGGTCAGCCGGGAATTGCAGCTCCGGGAAATTACCGGAACTTAGCACATCAGCATGTGTAGAACCAGAGTCAAACCAGCAGTCCAAAGAATCTGTGCCTTTTGTGAAGTGGGCTGCACTACAATGAGGACAGACAAATCCTTTCGGCAACAAATCAGCAGCTTCCAACTCATACCATGTGTTTGAACCTTTTTCGCCAAATAATGTCGCTATGGACTCGATTGTTTCCGGAGTACAAACCGGCTGCTCGCATGTGTCACAATAGACAACAGGAATCGGCAAGCCCCAGTGACGCTGACGGGAAATACACCAGTCAGAGCGCTCAATCAGCATTGCAATCATGCGTTCCCTACCCCATGTAGGATTCCACTCGATTTCCTCACAGGCTGCAATGGCTGTATCCTTCATTGCATCTACAGAAGCAAACCATTGCTCTGTAGCACGGAAGATAATAGGCTTTTTACAACGCCAGCAATGCGGATACGAGTGAACGATATCTTCAGCTGCGAACAATGAGCCGCTCTTTGCTAAATCTTCAATAATGGCATCATTGACTTTTGAATAATGGCCACCTGCATACTGGAGAGCTTCTTCAGTCATGATTCCGCGAGCATCTACAGGCATGAGCATTGGAAGCTGTGGATATTTTCTGCAAACATTATAGTCATCAACACCATGACCCGGAGCAGTGTGAACGCACCCTGTACCGGCGTCGACAGTAACATGGTTGCCAACAATAACCAGCGACTCGCGATCATAAAACGGATGTTGCGTTGTCATCAGTTCAAAGGCTCTGCCGGGTAATGTTTTCAAAACTTCGTATTTTTCGATTCCCGCTTTTTCAAACACTGTTTCAGCAAGCTTCTCAGCAAGGATGTAGATTTCGCCATTTGCTCTGCAGACAGCATATTCGATATCAGGACCAAAACTAATTGCAAGGTTGCCCGGAAGTGTCCAAGCAGTTGTTGTCCAGATCAGCACACTTGCATTTTCTTTGCCTTCAATGCCGTCAAGGGTGCCTTTGTCATCTTTAACTTTGAATTTTACATAAATTGCCTTACATGGCACATCAGCGTATTCAATTTCGGCTTCAGCAAGCGCAGTTTCGTCAAAAGGACACCAATAAACAGGCTTATGTCCTTTATAGATATAGCCTTTTTCGTACATTTTTCCGAAAACACGAACTTCTTGCTCTTCAAACTCAGGATTCATGGTTAAATAAGGATTATCCCAGTCGCCAATGACACCTAATCGCTTAAATTGCTCTCTTTGTCTATCAACATACTCGGCAGCAAAGGCGTGACAAGCATCACGAAACTCAGGAATAGACATTTTTTTCCTGTCGAGTTTATTTTTCTTAATTATGGCACTTTCTATAGGCATGCCGTGATTATCCCAACCGGGAGTATACGGCGCACAATAGCCGGACATATTTTTCTCGCGAACAATTATATCTTTCAATACTTTGTTGAGAACATGTCCTAAGTGAATATCACCATTAGAAAATGGAGGACCATCATGAAGAATATACTTAGGTTTCCCGGCATTCTTCTCTATCAGGTTCTCGTAAATCTTTTTCTCATAAAAGGTTTTAAGCATTTCCGGCTCGCGCTTAGGAAGTCCTGCACGCATGGGAAAATCTGTTTTGGGTAATAATATAGTGTTATTATAATCTTGAGACACGGTGATATTATCCTTTCAATTGGGATGTGTTTTGTTATTGCAAAGCGGTCGAGCGTGATTCCCGACCGCTTTTTTAATACTAATCAGGGGACTAGAATGCGCTAGTCGTCTGTATCAAAGTTAGCGCCGAACTTTAAATCGTCGAAGTCAAACTTTGGTCTTGGTGAAGTGTCTTGGCTTACAAGATCTTCATGTGCGTTATATGGAATGCCTGCTCCGTTATCATTTTCAAAAAGTGATTGAGGAGAGCCTGCCATTTCAGAGGCATTTGTATTACGAATGACCGGCGCATCGTTATCAGAAATGTCTTCAACAATAGAGCCTATTTGTAAAGCTATATCATCAACTTCAGCCTCATGTCTTGCGGTATTTGCAGGCGCAGCTGGTGCAGCTTGTTGAGGTGGAGGTGCAGGCGGTGCTGCAGGTCGTGCTGGTGCTGCAGGCTTTGGTGCTCTCATAGCAGGAGCTTGTGCAGGCGCAGCTTGAGGTGTAGCAGGTTTAGCTGCAGCAGGTTTTGGCTTAACTGTATTGCGTGCACTTTCCAGTTTCTCAAGAAACTCTGAATGCTTTCGCAAAATAGCCTGTGAAAGCTCGATAAACTTAGCTGTTTCTTTTGTTGCCAGCGCAAGACGAGTTTCTTCTTGAGCACAGCGCTGTTCGATTTCGCCAAGTTTTTCCTTAACTTCTTTATCAGCACTTTGAAGCATTTCATCTCTTGCTTTACTTGCATTTGATGTTATTTCGTCACTCATACGCTGAGCATTCAACAGAGCCATTCTCATAGCATCTTCAGTTGTACGATATTCTTCAACCTTCTCAACAAGAACTTTTAATTTCCCTTTGAGAATCGCATTTTCTTTATATAAGGCATTGTAGTCTGTAGATACGATTTCTAGAAAATCATCAACATCTCCCATGTCGTATCCATTAAATACGGCTTTATCAAAGCCTTTTTCGTTAATGTCTTGAGGAGTTAGCATTACTACCCATTCCTTTCGGTATCAAAAATTAGAAGTATAACCCGTTATTTTCAAGCTCGTCAATTAAGTCGCCAAGCAAGTCAACGTTATACGGAGTTATTAAATATGTGTTTACTGCGACCTTTTTGATTTTGCCTTCTTGTGCATAGGCAACACCACTTAAAAAGTCAACAAGTCTGCGTGCAATGTCCTTATTGGTTTGTTCAAGGTTTAAAACAACAGTGTGTCTATCTCGCAAATTATCTGCAATCTCAGCTGCGGCTTCAAACTTTTCAGGCTTGAATAGAGCAACTTTAAGCTGTGCAGTTGCGTGAATGTTCACAACCTTATTGTTACTACGTTGCTCCTCAAACGCACCGTAAGAACTCCTTGCTTGTGCAGGAGTTTTTGGAGGTAGTGGCAACTCTTCTTTCATTGCAGGTTGGAAGTCGTCAAAATCTTCCTCATCATCATATGGCTTTGCAAGCTTTTTTAATTCATTAAATAATCCCAACTTTTGGAAACTCCCTTCTACCGATTAGCGCTCACCAAAAAGCGCTGAGCCGATCCTAACCATGTTTGAGCCAGCTTTAATTGCATCAATATAGCTGTCGCTCATTCCCATAGAAAGCAATCGCACAGAAACATTATCGTATTTTTTTGCTCTCATGTCAACAAAAAGCTGAAACATTATGTCAAAATAGTTACAATTACTTACATTTTCTTCGAAAAAAGGAGGGATTGCCATTAATCCCAGCACCTGAACACCCTCTGTAATGGCAGCAAACTCAAGGACTTCGTCTAATTGCTCCGGAAGAATTCCGGATTTTTGAGGCTCTCTTCCAACATTTACTTCAATTAAGCAATTTTGTGTAATTCCAAGAGAAACAGCCTTTTTTCCAATGGAGCTGATAAGAGCGGTTGAAGAAACTGACTCGACTAAATCACATACACCTACGATTTTTGAAACCTTGTTGGACTGCAAGTGTCCTATATAATGTAGTGGTGCACCATGGTATGCATTGTGAGAGCGTTTTTCCAGCATTTCCTGGACACGATTTTCGCCGACAGCATCAACACCTGCAAGAATGGCTTGTTGAATATATTCTACGGGTTTTGTTTTAGAAGCAGCGACGAGCATTATATCTTCCGGAGCTCTCCCCGATTGCATGGCAGCCTCAGCAATATTGTCACGTATTCTTTTTACATTTTCAGAGATGACGGTATTTTCATTCATCATGTTCTACTACCCTATTACTTTACCGTGATATAAGTTATTTGCTCTAACTATAATAATTGAATCAACTCTTAAAGGTGAACCTGTTTCCAGACCGTCACGGACGAGATAACTGTCACTAACAATTCCGGGCGGGTCTAATATTTCTACAGGAACTCGCTCGGCAAAACCTGCTGTTTGAAGATAAACAAATGTGTTCAAATCATCATCGAGATGAATTGCATCCTTTGGAACACGTATCCCTGAAACAACATTTAGCACTATTTCAGCATGAACAGAGCGCATGGGCGTGACGTTGTGGACACCTCTGTCACTGGAAAAAAGAACAACAACTGTATCATCTTCGCTTCTGCTTATATTCTCAACCTGCATATAGACCTCTTCGTTAAATGCGCCGGAGAATCGGACAAGCTGTGTGTTACCTAGAGATAACAGATAAGATTCGCTTGCATCTATAAGAGCTGCGAAATACCATTTATGTTCAGTTACGAGCTTACCAAGTCCGACGCTTCTTTGGGGATGGCTAAAACTGGAAATTAACTCACCGGGGCCCATTTCGTAAACACTGCCGGGATATATGTGTTCAAACCCGTCAACAGCATGTGAAAAAGTCCCGGACACCGGAGCTATAACGGTTCTTGTGCCGTGCTCTCTATCCTCCAGCTCGCTGAGCCTGTGTTGCAATACTGAGATATCAGTGTCCGCCACAAAAACGCTTGCTTCAACAGAAAGTGAGATTTCAGCAAGCCTACTGAAATCATTGGCATTAACAGCAGTAGAAAGATTTCGCACTGCTTCAAAGCTTGCAGAGTCATCATCATTACGAATGGACTCCAGCTGTGCAAGCCTTAATCGGAGAGAGTGAATCTCACTTGCTATTTCGAGAGCCGCAATGCTGGTGTATTCAACTGCAATAGCTTGACCTGCTGCAACACGCTCTCCCTCGCCTACAGTGGGAAGAACAGAAAAAGCATCATTTTCAACAATGGTTTCTGTGCGAATGATATAACCATGCGCAGGTAATGTTTCTTCGATAGTGTAGCTCAAAGCCGACGTAGTAACGAATGTGTGAATAACTGCGTTATACAAAGAAACACCCACATAGACAAGAACGGCAAGGAAAATTACGCCCGTTGTTAATCTTATAAAAAAATCACTTCGCTTCATATGAATGACTATGCCTTTCTGCAGAGTTTAGATAATCGCGTTCAAAATCTCTTCAACACCTGCGTCGATATTCGGAATGCGATCCCAAGTTATCCAATTAATATTAGTATCGCGCCTTAACCATGTGAGCTGACGCTTAGCATAACGTCGTGATTCCATCTTTACTTGCTCTACGGCCTCACTAATATCTAAATTATGTGAAATTGCATTTGAAACCTCTTTGTACCCAATGGCTTGCATTGAAGTGGACTGCTGAGTTATGCCCATATCAATCAAAGAGTGCACCTCTTCAAGAAGACCTTGTGACATCATTTCGTCAACACGTTGGTCTATTCTTGCATACAAATCAGCTCTGTCTGCAAAGGTTAAAGCAAATTTAATTGCATTATATCGGGGTGGAATCATTTTGGTTTCTTGATCATGCTGTGAAATGGTTTTCCCCGTTGTTTTAAAGGTTTCTATTGCTCTGATTATTCGCTTTTTATCATTTGAGTGTAGGCGCTTAGCTGCGTCGGGATCAAATTCACGGAGCTTTGCAAGCATTAACTCGCCACCTATACGGTCAAACTCCTCATCAAGCTCACCTCTCAACTTGCTATCGCCACGAGATGAAAATGTTCGTCCTGCAACTAACGAGTCAACATATTGCCCGGAGCCACCTACAAGTATGGGAATTTTACCTCGTTGCAAAATATCATCAACACATTTGGATGCGTCATTAACATAACGCGCTACAGAGTAATCGTCATCAGGAGAAATGAAGTCGATCATGTGATGAGGGATATTGTCCATTTCCCTTGTTGTGGGTTTGGCTGTGCCGATATCCATGTGCTTGTATACTTGCATGGAATCTGCAGAAACAATTTCGCCGTCAACTCGTTTTGCTAACTCAATACCAATAGCTGTTTTGCCTGTGGCAGTTGGTCCCGTTATGACAATAATGTTACTCATATTCGACCAAAGCCTTTATCTAAGGTTGACTTTGTAATTTCAAAAATAACCGGGCGACCATGAGGGCATTGGGATACTTCGCCGGACATAACCTTAGAAGCGAGGGATTCAAGCTCGTTAATATCAGAGGAGCGTCCTGCCTTAATTGCAGCCTTGCAAGCAATTGTTTTGAAAATACGATCTCGCCCGGCAGGCTCTGCAGTTCCGCCTTGCTTGAGCTGCATGCATAAATCTGACAAAACAGACTCAGTATCAGAGATGTCAATTTCAGAGGGTATGTGCCTAACTGCAACAGCATCCTCGCCAAAACTCTCAACAGTAAATCCCAGTGTTTCTAAAAACTCAGCATTTTCTAATAAAAAGGAAGCGTCCTCGTGACCCACACGACACACAACAGGAGTGAGTAGGGACTCAGACATTGGAGAATAGGAGCCACTTCTTAATGCGTCAAAATGAATTCGTTCATGAGCAGCATGCTTATCTATAAACCAAACGCTTTCGTTATGCTCTACGATAATATAAACGTTTAGGGCCTCGCCTATAACTCGATAGGAATCACTTGTTAAAGCTTCGGTTACCGAAGTTTTGCCATGCTTGGCAGTGGTGTTTGTAATGAGGGGGCTAGCGGGCTGAGTGCTAAAAGAGTCAGCTTTTTGTTGACTTGCACTTTGCTTGATAAAAGGCTCAAGATTTGAAGACGGCTTTTTAGAATGTTCCCCTTGTGAGCGATAAGGTCTTGTATATTCGGAAATATGAGAGTTTCGAAACTCGTCCGCCCGCACGGTTTTGAAACCGCCACTTTTTTCGTTAAAGAGCTCTTTTGGCAATTCATTTGCTGAGTTTTCGCTTAAGTTACTGTTCTGCGACTTTGCTAATGCTCCCAGTGCAGCATAATACACGCCGTCGAAAATCTGCTTGTCTGAAATAAACTTAACTTCAGTTTTTGCAGGATGGACGTTAACATCAACATTACTGTTTTTCGTAGTTATGTAGAGAACGCAAGATGGGAATCGTCCCACCTGAAGCCGATTCTTATACGCTTGCTCAATTGCAGACTGAAGCAGTAATGAGCGAACAACTCTGCCATTAACAAAGAAAAATTGATAACTTCTGTTTCCACGTGCAGACTCAGGCAGTGAAATAAAACCCTTAACAGCAACATTTTCATCAGAAGATTCGGCGCGAATAAATCCTGCCTCAATCTCTCTGCCAAGTAAGCTGTAAATGCAAGAGTCAACACGTGAGTCGCCGGGAGTATGATATTCAGTCTTGCCATCTTTAATAAAGCGAATTGATATATCGGGACGTGAGAGAGCACATCTTAACACAACAGAAGCAATGCTTGAGCTCTCTGCTCTGTCTGATTTCATAAACTTTAGTCGAGCGGGGGTGTTGAAGAACAAATCACGAACAATAATTGTTGTGCCTTCAGGACAGCCTGCCGGTGACAGATCAACGATACTTCCGGCTTCCAGTTTTAATGATACACCTTCATCAGCGCCTTGCTCTCTGGTAAGAAGCTCTATTCTTGAAACAGCAGCGATTGCAGCAAGTGCTTCGCCTCTGAATCCTAGAGTTCCGATTGCTTCAAGTCCTTGAGCGTCACGCAGCTTGCTTGTGGCATGACGAAGAAATGCGGTCTGAGCATCTTCTGATGCCATACCGCAGCCATCATCAGTAACACGGATGTATGTCATTCCGCCTGATGATATTTCAACTGTAATAATTTTTGCGCCGGCATCAATAGAGTTTTCTAAGAGCTCTTTTACAGCGGAGGATGGACGTGTAACAACTTCCCCTGCCGCTATAAGATCGGCAACATGTTGATCAAGTTCAATAATTTTTGGCAATTGAAAACACTCCGTTATCTATATACAATAGGCAAGCCTTTTACGCTTACAGGGTCAACGTCAAGTAGCGCAATATCTCCTACGGTGCAGTCAATATTTGTCACATCCACCATTGTATGCATAAGTCCCACACTGCCGAGAACACGTGCTTTATGCCCGTTAATTCTGACAAATGTCTTTCTACGGCGCCATCTAAAGATGTCAAAAAGGCTTCGTTCGACTATATATCTGTCAACGCCAAAGCCGTGATAATAACCGACGGATAGGATAGCAATTTTTGTCGGGGCTTTTGTTACAAAGCCGCGCTCAGCTCCGATAGTGTGACCCTTTGGATGCCAGCCCACCTCTTCAAGGCCGGCTTCAATGAACCCAACACGTGAGAGTCCTTGCACGGGCTTACCCGGAATTCTTCCGGACAATGCAGTGTCAACACGAACTGCGTCCATGAGTTCAATGTTGGGATATTTAAATAGTGCTGCAGAATCTACTGCGTGGGCAATTCCGGGTTCAAAACCCATTTCGATTATTCTGTCCAGGGCTTCGTTAAACTTATCAAGTTGTGCAAATGTCTTTTTCTTATTGCGCCAAGATGAAGCAAAGGTTGTGAATGTTCCTATAACATTCAAGCTTGACATGTATTTATATATTGCAGCAACTTTATCAAGTTCTGATGGCTGAAAGCCATAGCAACCAAGCCCTGTGTCAATCATGACTTGAATATCTGCAACTATATTTTGTGATTCAGCAATCCCGTTAATAGCAACAGCAGCGTCATATGATCCGGCTGTGCAGATTACTCCATATGCTAAGAGCTCAGCAATTTCGTTAGGGTCTGCGGTACTGCGAAGCATCATTATTCGTTCTTTTAGGAAATTGTTTTGTCGAAGAAGCTTTGCGTCACTGGGGTCGGATACTACGAAGTTGCGAATGCCTTCATCACGCAAAAACATTGCGACTGTAAGCAATCCCATTCCTCCGGCGTTAGCGCTTAAGTCAGCAAAGACGTGAACTCCTTCAGCTTGATCTTTAATTGCTCGCAGGTTATTTCTAACCACTCTCAAGTCAATGACCAAATTTTTCATAAAACATTCCACCTCTCAAGACTACAATGACGCACTACAGTGACACACAATACTACCATGTTTGGGCGTGATAATCAAGAGTTGCCATTGTTTTTTCCGCGTTATGGTGGTAGAATGGGTAACTGTTCAGAAAGTCGGTGTGCGCTTGCACTCGGAGCCTATATTTTAGCGATTTCGTCGCTCAGACATGTGCGCTGCAGTCGTTTGTAGCCCTAGCTTCTTTTGCTGGGCGCACAAACTCGCTTTGGAAATCGAAAACACAGACTCCTCGTCGCGCTGCATGCACGTTATGGGCTTGAGTTTAAACCATGATAAGAAGAATCTCAATTTTCGGAGGTAGTATGGGTAAGAGAGAAAATACCGGAATAGACGTTAAGGAAAGTGATTTAGAGCAGCAAAGGCTTGTTATGCAGAGGGTCCGTGAGGTTTCGGAGTCTAAGCAGAAAAAGCCTCAGGCTTACGTTGATACTTATGGTTGCCAGCAGAATGAGGCCGATAGTGAGAAGCTTCGTGGTATGCTGGTGGAAATGGGTTATGATATAACATATGACGAAAATGTTGCCGATGTTGCAATTGTAAATACTTGTGCAATACGTGAGAATGCGGAAAATCGCGTGTTGGGCAATATTGGTGCCCTTACTCATACAAAGAAAGCAAATCCGAAACAGCTTGTAGTGTTCTGTGGTTGTCTTGCTGCTGTTCCTGAGTCTGTTGAGAAAATTGAACAATCGTACAAGCATGTTGGTCTTATATTCCCTCCAAGTAAAATTTGGAAATTTCCTGAGCTGCTCTTGAGAGCGCTTGTTGAGAAAAAGCGCATATTTGAAACAGAAGAAGAAATTGAAGACGAGATGATTGCTGAGGGGTTGCCGACACATAGAGATGGCACCGTCAAAGCGTGGCTAACTATTATGAACGGTTGTAATAATTATTGCTCATATTGCATTGTCCCATACGTGCGCGGTAGAGAGCGAAGTCGAAGCGTTGAGTCAATACTGGAAGAAGCACGTTCTCTTGTTGCGCAAGGGTTTAAAGATATAACGTTGCTTGGTCAGAATGTAAACTCCTTCGGCAAGGGCGAAAGCGATTTTGCAATGCTCTTACGTCAAATCAACGAGATTGAGGGCGATTTCTTAATCCGCTTCATGACCAGCCATCCAAAGGATGCGTCAAGAGAGTTGTTTAAGGCTATGGCTGAATGTGATAAAGTTGCGCACCATATACATCTTCCGTTCCAAGCGGGGAATGACCGTATTTTAAAGCTCATGAATCGTGGATATACACAGGCAGAGTATTTGGATAAAATAGCTATTGCTCGCGAGTATATGCCTGATATTGTCATAACCAGTGATGTTATTGTTGGATATCCCGGTGAAACTGAAGAAGAGTTTAACGATACGCTTGAGCTTGTTGAAAAAGCACAGTTTGAAGCTATGTTTACATTCCTCTATTCTAAACGTCCCGGTACTGAGGCTGCGAAGTTACCTGACAATTTGTCAAGAGAAGAGAAGCAAGTTTGGTTTGAGAAGCTTGTTGATTTGCAAAATGAGATTTCTGAGAGAAAGCATGAAACATATATTGGCAAGACGGTACGTGTGCTGGTTGATGGTGAGGCAAAAGACGCAGAATATCCGCTGAAGGCTCGTACTAATGGTGGCAGGCTTGTGCATTTGTCAGGTGAGCCGTCGCTTGTTGGTAGCTTTGTTGATGCGAAGATAACTCACTGCAACAATTGGTCGCTTTTCGGCGATCCGCGACTTTAGGGCTCTTAGGGGTTAGTAATGGTGTCAACTTAAGCGTTGATTCACGCATATCGTCATTGCGGCCCCCGAGCCGCAATCCCATAAATATATCGTCGATTCAAGGGATTGCGGGTCAAGCCGAGGCTGCTGAAAAAGTCTCTGTAGCCACTAGCTCCATGCGATGCCCTGCCCCGCCAACTCTGAGCGGAATAACTATTTGGTACGCCCCACCCTCCCGGAGTGCACATGCCAATCGCGTACGGAACACTCTCTAATCATCTTAAAACCAAGGCAAATACACGCTTAGTCAGACAAAATTGATGCATCTAACGAAGAGTGTGGAACAAATA
>Ga0123355_10000033_pt1 | contig 138390 bp, 113 predicted proteins | sample TergutEmb28metaG_3_FD_89872 | JGI IMG/M metagenome (GOLD analysis project Ga0123355, IMG submission 89872) | Embiratermes neotenicus P1 segment gut microbial communities from Petit-Saut dam, French Guiana - Emb289 P1 | ecosystem: Host-associated > Arthropoda: Insects > Digestive system > Gut ...
GCGCTTGTATTTTGGCTGGAATGGTAGGGCTTCGTCCATTATCATCTGCCGAAAAAGCATATTAACAACTACTGAAACATTTAGCCCCAGCTTATCAAGTAAAAAATCTAAATCCCTTTTGACTTCTTCATCTACTCTTACATTTATTGACGTTGATTGTTTTGCGGTTGATTGTGCCATACAAAGACCTCCAATATTTTTTTGTATATATACTATATAGCATGGTATATGCCACGTAAAGCGCAATGTGCCAAGCCGCTTCCCTTTATTAGCCGCAATTTATGGCAATTTATTGATTGCAAGAAGTCCTGAAATAACTTGTATTTCGAACTTTTTTCATTATTGGGCTTAATTTATTTTAGCCATCTATATCTTCCATTTAACCTGTTGTCATTTTTGCCAAACACTCCTACATAGACTCCCCAAGCCGATACGCCTCGGCAAGTTTTTCATCCCTTGGCGCGGCACTGCTGCGGCGTAGGCCGCCATGGGTTATAACGCCGGCGTTTTCCCATCTTACAAGGCCGCAAAGGGCGTTGAAATAGTCAATGATAACATCGCTGCCGGGGCTGCCGGAGGTTGTAATCAGCACGCTCTTTTTGCCGGGTATCGCCTTGCCGTGATATTTGCAGTACAGCCTGTCAATAAAGGCCTTTAGTTGGGCTGATACGGTTAAGAAGTACAGCGGGGTCGCAAGCGCAACGATGTCTGCCTCCTCGACAAGCTTGTATAAATCTTGCATATCATCATCCAATATGCACTCCCAATTGCCAGAGTTTCGGCAGCCGTCGCAGCCTAAGCATGGGGAGAATGACTTTTCAACAAGCTTTAGGATTTCTACTGTGTTGCCGCTATCTTTCGCGCCTTCGGCAAAGGCCATTGCAAGTGCGTCTGAATGAGAGTTTTTATGCGGGCTTCCGCATACAACAAGGATTTTTTTTGCCATTATAATCAGCTCCTAAGTAATAAATAAAGCTGTGCCTATAGCGTACACCGCTTATAAACACAGCTTTAACATATACTAAAATTACTCTGTTTCTGTATCTGTTTCTGGCTTTGCTTTCTTATACCGCCCAAACTTACTTGCTACCCAGCAGATAAATAGCGCAATAGGGAAAGCAGCCCATGATGTCATCCAAAAGTTAAAGCCAACACCCACCGCCATCAGCACAACAGAAAATGCGTAGTACAAAATATTAAAGAGATTATCCACCGAAGTGTCACGGTCACGAATAGTTGTAACAAGCTTTACACCGCAAATTATCAGCCAGGACACTGGGAAGGCAATCCAAGCCCCGCCTGTTACAATTTCGCCAACAATCCCAATGGCAAAAATAGTCAATAAGAACCACGGGAAACTTACATCGTCGGCCTTCCCGCGCTTAATCCTCACAAGGGGGAAGATAATAATAAACAGTATCCAGGTAATAGGGCCTGCAAGCCACGAGGCATACATTGCACCAAAAAGCACCGAGTAGAACACCATAATTGTGGTGATTGCCATGTATATTGCTTCTTCAAACAGCGACTCAAAGGTATGTGTAAATAACGAACCTTTGTATCCGTCGGTTTTTCTTGTTGTAATGGCTTCGTGAAAAAAGACAATCGTTGTTGTCAAAAGAAATAGCAGCGGCGAAAGAGCACGAAGTTCGCTTAATCGCCAATTTCCGGGGCCGCGGCCATATGTTAATCCTTCTGCAAGGTCGGTTGCGGTATCGGCCATGCTTCCGCCTAGGAAGGCGAATCCAAACAAGGAATACAATAAATCCGGAAGCACCAACAAAACGCCAACGATTATGCCGGTGATGGTAAAGGCATAGTCAGAAAAATCCCACTTTTCGTCGCTGTTAGCATAGTCTTCGGCAGAATATGATGTCCTTTTCATTACGACAAACTTGTCATTGGTTTTGGCATGCGTTACGTCTTGGGATGTTTTAAACCCGGCACGTTTGTACACTTTTATTGCCCGTTCGTTTTGTTTAGCAACGCTTAAGCGAAAATTGGTTGCTTCGAAGTTACTGTGCGCGTACTCCAGGCCTTTGTACAAAAAAGGTAGGCCTAAATTTTGACCGCATAACTTGGGGGCAAGCCCAAGCCCTATGTCAAGAAAATTGACGTCGTATATGTTTGCCTCAACTGTGGGAATCTGCGCTTGGGCCCCATAGCAGAAATAACCAACCAGTCCACCGGAAGCGTCTGTGCAAGCATAATGTGTACCGTCCATTAGGTTTTTGATGTCTTCTTCGTTGTGGTCATACATGGAGTATATGCCTTCATATTTCCAGCTTGAGATTTGCCTTGCAAACTCTGTTGTCATTGCTGTTATTTGTAGCTCTTTGGTGTCGATAATTTCACCTTCCTTTGTATATATTTTGCGCACTTAACTCAAACTTGTTTGTGGTACATATGTGCGCCCTCTATGTTTTCTTCAGCCAATAAAGTTATTTTATCACAGTTGTAACGAGATTGCCCAAGCAACGTTATTTTCACCCATCACAGCACATGCTCTACGATGTTGCTGTGGACATCCAATCATCGGATGTGATAATTATATAGCGGAGTTATGACAGTCACTATGTCTACACCTAAAGGAGAGGCATCTATGATTAACGAACCGGGAAAAGGTCAAACCTCATGCATCACCCAACACGCAAACGGCACGCCTTACAGGCTAAACTCGCCTTTTGATTTCTCATTCCTTGGCAGATATGGTCAGGTTTTTAAGGTCTTTGATAATCAAGACTCTGGTAATATCTGCTTTGGCATAGCCGACGGGCAAAATAAATACTTTGTAAAATTCGCAGGCGCGCCAACTATCCGTAGCGCGACAACCCCAGCCGAAGCTATCCAGAGGATGAAATCCACCGCACAAATCTACCAAGACCTAGCCCACCCAAATCTTACAAGATTGCTGGATGCATACGAAGTAGCGGGGGGCTATGCCACAGTGTTTGAATGGACTAACGCCATCTGCATGGGCAGGCAGTATCCCGAGACTTGTATGCGGTTTATGCAAATGTCAAATGAAACTAAACTGAAAGTCTTTGACGATATCCTGGACTTTCACATACATGTTGCGGCTAGAGGCTATGTAGCAATCGACTTTTACGACGGATGTATTATGTATGATTTCGAAAATGAAGAGACCGTAATTTGCGATATAGAGTTCTACGCTAAAACCCCATATACCAATAATATGGGGCGCATGTGGGGCAGCCGCCGTTTTATGTCACCGGAGGAATTTCGGCTGGGTGCCGCAATCGACGAAGTAACCAATGTTTATACAATGGGCGCGACAGCCTTTGAGCTCTTTGGCGATAATCTAGACAGATGCATAGAGAAATGGACGCTGAATGAACGGCTTTTTCATGTGGCAAAGAAGGCTGTATGTGACGAACGTGCTGGCCGCCAGCAAAGGGTTACGCAGTTTGCGGTAGAGTGGAGGGGTACGTGAGGCTTTGTGCTCTAATATCCAATCTTACCAAGACTATCATCTTCGGTGACCCAGTCATCAACCATCATTACACGATATTCATCAAAGGTATCCCGGTTGATAACCTTCTCAATCCCGGCATTTATCAGTAGTTTCTTACACATCTGGCAGGAGTCGATATCCCCAATAACCTCACCGGTATCCGGGTCAACACATGCCTGGTACATGGTGGCACCAAGCATAAGTTCCCGTGGTGCGGAAAGCATTGCGTTTGCCTCCGCATGGACAGAGCGGCACATTTCGTACCGCTCGCCACGAGGGATATTCATTTTTTGGCGCAGACAATAGCCCATATCGCAGCAGTTCTTGCGGCCACGGGGCGCGCCGCAGTAGCCGGTTGAAACGATTTCATCATTTTTTACGATGATTGCGCCGTATTTTTTGCGTAGGCATGTGCTGCGGGATGCTACGGTTTGGGCTATGTCTAGGTAGTAGTTTTCTTTTGATATCCGGCTCATTGCTTACTCCTTTGAGGTGCGATATACCTTTTGTCGTTTTGGAAAAAGGTTTCTAATACCGATTCCAGTTTAAAACCTATCAGAGACTTGCGAGGAGCATGAAACGGGGTTTTTCTCCAAATGACAAAAGCATTCGGCGGGGTACAGTTACCCAAGCTGAGACGGATGCTTAAAGAAAAAATCCACCCGAGGCTCTAGGAATTTAAACTCATGCCCATCTTGTATAAAGAACCGCAGCGGCTCATAAATATGCGTCCAATCCCATAACTCGTCGCCGATGCGCAGATACTCGGCAACCCTTTCGGTTCCTTCCGGCGCGAAGGGGTGCAGCAGCGTTGCTGCAACACGCACTGCGTGGAAGGCGTCGATTAGGGTCTTTGTACGCTTTATTGTGGCAGCATCCGCTGAACCTTCTTTTTCCAGGGCATCTGCCGCCTTTGTTTCGGCAACCCAAATTTTGTTTGCGTCGCGCAGATATACATCCACAAGGTCGATTATCTTCGAAAACTCGAATCGGTACATAGCCCATTCGTATTCCTCAATAAAGGTATTCGAGGCGGCTTGGGTCTCGGCACTAACATCGCCTTCGGGCAGTTTTCCGTCAAAGTATTTTTGCAGGCTGTAGAAGCACGAGCGTACCAGCCGGTTAAATACATTGGTCAAGATATTGCCCTCGGCTAAGGTTGCGTCAAAGCCCTGGGCGTCTTGGCCTTCAAGTGTTGCCTTTGGGATGAACCTGCCGCTATTAGATTGCAGTGCCATGTGGGCAAAGTGCATCCGCAGTTGCTCGGCTGTGTAATAGTCCAAAAACTGTGCAGCACCAGGGGGCTTTATGGCACCGCTGCTGCTGGCTTTTTTGCCGAGATAAAGTGAATGGCGGTTTGGTACGGTTACAGGTAGGTTGGCTAGGCGATCTTGGCCCGCAAGCTCGTTAAGTGCCATTTGCAGGCCAATTTGGGCGATGGCATAGAAATAGACATTGTCTTCGCCAATAAACTGGTACTGCCGTGCGTCGGGGCTTGCCCACCAATCTCTCCAGCCGTCGGTTGTGCCGGTTTTTTCTTTTAAATAGGCCTGGGTAAAGGATACCGGGGCCCATAGGGACTCTGGCCATACCCAGAATGTTTGGCCGCTTACCCCGTCTTTTTCCGGTACGGGTATGCCCCACTTTACGTTGCCGGAAAGGCGGAAAGGTACAAGGGTAGTGCCTGTGCGGAAGCGGATACCGGCCTCCCGTAGGATCTTGCAGGCTGCTTCACGGTCTTTTAGTGCCTTAAAAGTAATTGTTGCAGACTTGCCTTCCTCGTTTGTATCAAGGGTATGGGGCGGCATTTCTTTGCAGGCTTTATGCAGGGCGTCAAAGTCCTCGGTTTTGACTAAAATTGCGGGGTCTTTCATAAAGTCGTCTATATAGGAAAGCATAAACTTACGGCTTATACCCTCCTCGCGCAGCATGGATTGCCGCTGTTTGAGGCTTTCGGCAAAGCGTTCCATATCGAAATACCAGTTTTTCACGCCTTTAAGCACGGGCTTTTTGCCGGTAGTTACTGCAAGGGGGGCGATTAGTTCTTCTGGGCTGTATTGATGGCCCAGGCCGCATTCATCGGCATAGGCTTTTTCGGATTTGCAGCCAACTATTGGGCAGCGGCCCTCTACCTGGCGACCGTTTAGGATTGCCCCGGTGTCTTCATCATGGAATTGCAGCACTTCTTCTGCACGAAGGTATCCGCCTGCGTGCAGCTTTTCAAAAAGCCAGGCCGAAAGTGCCGCGTGTAGCTTGCCTGCCTCGCCTAATGCCGATGCGCCATATAGGTTATAGCTGATGTTACAGGCCTCGTATTCGTCTTTATGCGCCTGGTAGTTTTCCCCGACAAAGTCTTTAATGGTGCCGGTGTAGCCGTCTGCAACCATTGCTTCGTGCTTAAGCTCTGGACCTGCGCCGTAGCAGTCTGTCCCGGAGACGAAAATTACGTTTTCGCGTCCAATCCGGTCACGTAAAAAACGCGCGTAAATATCCGCGTGGACTGCATACCCGTATACATGGCCAAAATGCAAAGATTTCTCGCCATAGGGCATACCGCCGGTTATTACTGCGCGTTTTGGGAAATATGGTTTTTTCATTTTTATCACGCTTTCTGGTGTAGGGATTATGGTATATTAGCATATATATGGCAATGAATATAGGGCTGCGTCAAATACATTGCCACTAAGCTAAATATCACATACCAACCACCCTTGCAGCAATTTCACTCCACTTGCGCAACCTTTCGGGTTTATACCCGACGGTGGAAACATCCTTTAATATAATCTCCAGGTTAACATTATTGTGGCGCGCCACGTCCACTGTATTGCGCAAGTCCTTCTCAATGGCGTCATAGTCCACAGACACACTTGCAAGTGCCGCAGGGTTTGGTTTTACAGACATTGTAATACTTGGGCCAACCTGCTCGGCAAACATTTCCAGTTTGCTCCACGGGCTGCATGAAAGTTTGCGTAGGTTGGGAATCTGCTTGACTATGTCCATACGGTCGTCTAGTCGGTCGCAACAGCCGTAGTATATCCCGCCAAAATAGGATGCAAGTTCGCTTATATACGGCAACTCAAACTCTCGCGTAACCTCCGGCGACACAGATGTAAAGGGCTGCGCCAGCCCATACGCCCACGCGTTTTGTGATACAGGGGCCATGCCCTCGCCCGGTGCCGGTAAAAGTTCGTGGGTATAAATATAAGAGCAGTGGCAAATATTGCACTGGGAATCATGTAAGCCCAGGGCGTTTGCCTGCTTTATACCGCGAGCGGTGGAGTCCGTAAGGCGGCGCATTATGGCGTGAAGGTACTCTGGTCGGTCTGCCAGGCTGTAGTAAATCTCACTAATACCCATTACCTGGGATATAAAATCCCATAGGCCTAAGTGGAATGTATGCCCCTTTGGCCTAATCTTGGCTATGCCTTTAAATAGGTCGCTTGCAATGTCCATACGGCGTTTGGTTTCAGCCACATCATGGGTAAGCTGCATCGTGGTAATTTTGTCTAGATCTTCATCCGTATCAAGCTGGTTTACATAGCTGTGGGACATTACATCGTTATGGGTGTCTGTAATTGCCAGTTCTTCCTGGATACTAATTCCGTAGCAAAGCCCGTCATAGGCCATGGGAATAGGAATATACGGCTCGACAACCATATCCGCCGGGAAATACTTCCACGCATACAAAGTACGTCGCATATAGCATTCGATTTCGCGCAGAACCGGGTCTTCTGTATGCAGGTCCAGTTCGCCGTTTGTGTTTAGTTCATGCCAGGGAAGTTGGTCTATTGCAAGCATTGGACGCTTCATCTCGCCTGCGTTAAGTGATTTCCACAGCTCTATTTTTTTTTGCTGAACGGGCAAAGATGCCACCTCCATATAGGCGTTGGCTAGGGCTCGCATTGTTTCTTTTTCTTTTTTATGTTTGCGTACAAAATCAAGTTTATTCATTGTTTTCATCCTTATTCAAATACAGCCGTAACCACAACAATAGCAGGCCCAAAAAGGGGTGTGAGTTCCGATGTATCAAGAGTCATTGGATTATCTGTCGAAATTTTATCTACGGCTCCAACTACTTCGAAGTGGGAGAATACATAGCCATAAGTGGGCACTGCCGTCACTTCGATGGGCAAGCCCCAGATATAACTTGCGTTAAAGTTGCCTAGGTCAAATGTTGTTGCGCCGTCCCTTGTAAATAGGTCTGGGCGTATTTCGGCACCGGCGATGTTAAACCAGCCTCGTTCTATGTCTGTCTGCCAGCGGATGTTAAATGGGTTTGCGGGTAGCCCTAGGTTGAGATGGGGCCTATCGTCTCTATTAAAATACCCGCGCATGTGGTTTATTCCGTAGTCGCCTCGGACATGGGCAAAATAGTGCAGATGCCTGACGCCATACCTCCAGCCTTCCATAACTTCTGTGAAACCGCCGCCGCCGTGCTTTCTCCAGCGGTAGAAATTGCTGGCTATGTCGTCTTGTCGCTCTTGGGCTAGTGCGTTTACAAGGCCGGAAACCCTTGCTGTGCTAAAGACTGTTCCTACATAGGTAGAGTATCGAGCGGCTAGGGTGTTTCTGAATGTTTCGTTTTCTAGTAGGCTGCGCCAAAATGTCACAGCCCATATTGGCTGGTTGTCGTGGTAGTATGGGAAGCGGTCAGGCGAGGCACCGTCGGCACCGGCAAAACCGCCTGTGCTTGGGGTTGTAAAGAGGTTCATGTTGTTTCTGCGGGGATACCAGAAGGCATTGTCAAAGTCGTGGAGGATAAAACGCCACTTTCCATCGCCGCCGTGTACGCCTGGGTAATAGGTGTCGGAAAGCCACGCGATTTTATTATTGCCCGGCCAGTCCCAGTTATCGAAGTGGTAAAACGCAATAAAGTAGTCTACCAGATTGTCGAAGCATACAAACTCCATTGCGGCGGCAAAGTCGCCTTGGCGTGACATTTCTAGGCCGTGGCGGCAGGTTTCGCAGCTTTGGGGCATAATCTCTGCCGCGAAACAGTCGTCGCAGTATACACGGCCGCCGATTACCGCGTTATACATACGCATCCATGACCGGTATACAAATGATGGGTTTCCCTCGGATACGCCGGCCCTAAATATCGGGTGTTGGCGGGGGAGTATGCCGTTTTCGTCAAGCCACGGGCCGAATGGGCCGTCAAAGGCGTGAGTGCCCCCAAAGCATGGGTTAAGGGGGTATAGTTGGTCTGGCCCGTCTTGGTAGCGGCGGCAAATTGCGTAGGTGCAATTGTCGTGGTTGCCGGAGTTGCGCCTGTTCCAGGAGAAATCTATCATGGAAACCGATCGTTCGCTTATGCCTGGGTATCTTGCTGCGATAAATGTACGGCTGCGGTGTTCTCTTAGGCAGTACATACCCCAAAATTCGCCGTTTACAAATACTGCGGCGGGTACCGCGTTTTGGATATCGGGCCTTAAGGGCTCGGCAATGCGGTCGGCTAGGGCTTCCCGCATGGTTGTTACGTGTAGGTCTGCTGTGCGTAGGGTAACATGTCTGAATTGGTTAACCGGCTCTGCCGGCGCGTGGAATCCTTGAAAAGTGTCGGGGATTAGGCTCATGCTTTCTACAACGCCGCAGCCGCGATTAAAGTTTAGGCGTAGGGATTTTTTTCGCTCTCTTCGAGACCAGTTGCCCGCGACTCGTAGCTCTGCGTATTGGGAGAGTAATTCGCTTCCGTCTGGGTAGAAAATTTCCACGTATGCAGGCTGTCTTACGTCTAGATTATAGCTTTGGTACATGCCGGAATTGGATGCAAAGTATTCTGGCTCTATGGAAATTGATACGACACGCATATTGAAATTGCCCCGGATATTGCCGTTTACCTCGCGCTCTACGAAAAATGAGCGGGTTTCTACCGGTGATGCTGTGCCGTCCTCGTCAAAAACACGCGCACGCACGACCATACCATTGTAGTAAAGCCTTGGCGGGGGGCCTGGGCGTACGCCTAGGGTCATTGGGCTGTTGTGGCCTGTGGGTATTGGCGCGACTATTGGTATTGGTGATGTAAATTCGGCTGAATTTGCCGTTGGCTCGCTTCCGTCAAGGGTAAAGCGGATTGTCTCGCCGCCACTTGCTGTTAAGGTTAAATAGAAGGAGTCTTGGAAAAAGCCGGACTCATGGGAGAACGCCGGAGGGCTTATGCTGCCGTCAAGGACAGTTTCCTGCCTTGGCGCGCCTTCTTGGTATGACCTTGATTGCTCGTCGCTGTTATCAATAAATAGCGCGAATATCGCGACTAGGGCTGCTGTGGCTATTATAAAACCAATCCATACTTTTTTTGACATGTTATTTCCCCTCACTATACGCCGTACCGCAGTTAGAGATTGTTGCCTTGCCGAAAATATGCAACGCTTCAAGCATTTTTCGGCAAGGCTTACAATCTCTTACGAGGAACGGTCGTTGTACCCATTTCGTTAACGATTCTTTCACTAACTATTCTTCCTAAACTGGGTTGGAGTCTCCCCCACGCGCTTAGTAAATATCCGAGTAAAATGCTCGACGCTTTTATGCCCGCAACTTGCAGCTATTTCGGCAATTAACTTATTTGTTGTGGCAAGCAGATGCTTCGCATGTTCGATTTTAAATGAAATAAGTTCGGCATTGGGGGGTATCCCAAAAAACTCATTATACAAAACCGAGAATCTGCTGCGGGTCAGCCATACTTTTTGCGACATTTTTTCTACATTCCATGCTCCTGGGTCTTTGCGCATTTCGTCCCTTAGTGCAATAAACCGCTGCTTTGTGGCCATTAGACGGTTAAACTGTGGGTCGCTTTCGATGCGCAGCTTGCCTAGGGTTGCAAATACGTCTGTGATTGCTTCGTCTATGTCTTTGCCATGAGGCTCTGTTTTGTCGGCGGCTGCCCAGGATATCCATTCCAGCCGGTGAGTGATTTCATGGGCGTCCCGGATATAGAAAATCTCGTTTGCTGGGATTCCATAGCGCGGGAGGAAATCCGGGTCATCTACTTGCACCGTTATGTAGTCATTTTTAAAGCTGCTGCCATTAGCCATATACTCTTGCCTGTGGCCTGGGGTATATACAATACATGCCGATTTGCCCACAAGATGGGGCGTCCCGTCAATAACGATAACTACAGGGGAAATAAAATGTATAAAGTTTACCGCGGGCTGGCCTTCCTCCCGCAGCATTATAAAATCCGATGACTCTCGCTTTTGATGTGATACGCCAAGAATGTAGAATTTACTCATGTTTTAATTCATGCCTCCTTCGTCAACCTTCGTCGGCCTTCGTCGGGCCTTCGCCGGCCTATGTCGACCTTCGCTGGCGGAACAAGTCGGTTGGTATAAAATCCGCTGTACGGATGTTCACATTTCCCAGGCAGTGCGTATCAAGCATTGGCAAAATGAACAAAGGTTTGTCAAAAATAGAAAAACCCAGTTTTCCGCCATTTGTCATTTTTGACACTTGATTTTTTATTCTATTTTAGCCTATTACATACAGATGTCAATGCCAGCCTATGTATTTTGGTGACTAAAACCCTATATATGCCTCGACAATTTAAACAAAAAATCAAATTACAGTGTGTTATTGCCCACACATATGTAATATATCACATAGCACACAGCAAATCCAGAACATCCTCTGTGAAAATTCACATCAAAATCCATTGACATGTGGGCTTTAATGATTAAAATGTAAACTACCCCGACATAAACTTTCGGTGGTTAAAACAGTATACAAAGGCGGTAGTTATCATGAATGTGCCAAGGCCAGAATATCCACGTCCACAGTTTGTACGTGACCTATGGGTTAACCTTAACGGAGAATGGGACTTTGGGCTGGATACAAGCAACGAGGGACTCGACCAAAAATGGTTCCAAAGCCCGGCTTTGCCCGAGAAGATTCAAGTACCATTTGCTTATCAGTCCAAACTAAGCCAGGTTAGGGACAAATCCCAATCTGATTGGTGCTGGTATCACCGTAAATTTGCTTTGCCGCCCGAGATGCGGGGCAAGGAAATTATCCTGCATTTTGGCGCGGTGGACTATCAGTGCTGGGTGTATCTAAACGGCAAACTTGTCGGCACCCATGAGGGTGGGCATACTGCATTTTCCTTTGATATAACCCCATATCTTGCAGGTGGTGACGAGAGTCTTACTTTGCGCGTATACGACCCACTTAGGGACGAGACTATTCCAAGGGGTAAGCAGTTTTGGGAAGATAAATCCGCCGGGATATGGTACACGCCAACTACGGGCATCTGGCAAACCGTTTGGCTTGAGGCTGTGGAAAAAACACATATTAAAGACCTGCGCTTTACCCCGGATTTAGATAAAGGCACCGTTACAATTGAGGCCACTGTGACAGGCGATTACAAGGGTTCGACTTTTGACACCCAAATCACGTATAAAGGCCAGGAAATTATAAATAACTCATTCAACGTAAAAGAGCCGTATATCCGGCTGGAATTTGAACTGTTTAACAAAAAAATCTTCCGTAGCGGCTTTCACTATGGGGGCATGGGCTGGACGCCAGAGCATCCCCATCTTTTTGATGTGAAATTGAAGCTTACAAGGGGTACCGCCGTCGATATTGTGGATTCTTATTTCGGCCTGCGCAAAATCCATACCGAAAACGGCAAGGTATTCTTAAATAACCGCCCATATTATCAAAAGCTGGTGCTAGACCAAGGCTACTGGCCGGAAGGGCTGCTTACGGCCCCAAGCGATGAGGCATTAAAAAAAGATATCGAACTTGCAAAGGAAATGGGCTTCAACGGCTGCCGTAAGCACCAAAAAGTCGAAGACCCAAGATTCCTATACTGGGCGGATAAGCTTGGTTTCCTTGTGTGGGGAGAGTGCGCCGCGGCACCATGCTTTAGCGAGGAAGCTGCCGCACGCCTTACAAAGGAATGGATTGAGATAATAAACCGCGACTATAATCATCCGTCGATAGTAACATGGGTACCCATCAATGAGAGCTGGGGCGTGCCCAATGTAAACCTTAACAAGCAAGAGCAGTACCATACCCTTGGGCTGTATTATTTAATCAAATCTCTTGACCCAACCCGCCTTGTAATCTCCAATGACGGCTGGGAAATGACCAAGACCGACATACTAGCAATCCACAATTATAATCATGGGCAAAAAGACGAGCCTGCAAAGTACGCAAGGTATAAAAAGGACCTCTCCACCAAGGAGAACTTACTTGCCGCTATGCCCGCGGCGAGAAACCTGTACTGCGAAGGCTTTGAGTATCAAGGCGAGCCGATTCTTTTGACAGAATACGGCGGAATTGCCTACAAGGCCGATGATAGCACCGGCTGGGGTTATACAATGGTGCAAAGTGCCGACGCGCTGCTTGAGGACTACGCCCGTATCATGGACGCGGTGTTTGCGTCTGAAAACCTGCATGGCTTCTGCTATACACAGCTTACCGATGTTGAGCAGGAGATAAATGGACTATTGACCTATGACCGCAAGCCTAAATGCGACCTTGGGAAGCTTCGCGAGCTTAATCAGCATCCTCGGTAGTGTGAGTAGGCCAGTGCCTTAAACCGGGCTTGAATGCTTTTGTCATTTGGAGAAAAACCCCGTTTTATGCGGTTTGCAAGGCTTTCGCGGGCTGCAAATCCCATGCGAGGTGAAACCTTTACCAAAAACGACAAAAGGTATAGGCCTAGCCAATGTATCTACAGCCAAACCTAAAGGGGGCATCCAACATGTCTAAACCACAAGGGCTAAAAGGGTGTCCAAAAGCATCTAAACCTACACTTTTCCACTATGCCGCTATTTTTATCTGCGTCACAGTATTTTTACTGGCGGCTGCATGTGGAAGTAGAGGCGAAACCGCAAACAACGGCAGTGCCAATAACAATGCTACAGGCGATACAGCTAGCGCATCAACCACCGCCGACCCCACCCGCCAAACCCAGCGTTTAACCCCACTATCCGACGAGGAGGCCTCCCCTTTGTTTTACACAAACCCCCAAGGCGTCATGCAAATAGGCGACCCCTTTGTACTTTTGTCCGACGACGGATACTTTTATATGTATGCAACCTCCGGCGGGATGGGCTTTACCGGCTGGCGCTCGGCGGACATGGTCAACTGGACGCGGCTTGGTGTTGTGTTCCAGCCGGGCAGCTTTCACTGGGGAATGGGGGATTTTTGGGCACCGGAGGTTATCTTCCATAATGGGCGGTACTATATGTTTTTCTCTGCTAGGTGGCAGGTCGGCAGCACTTTGCGAATTGGCGTTGCCGTAAGCGACAGCCCGGCGGGGCCTTTTGTTGACGCCCTTGACCGCCCGCTTTTTGACTTTGGCTGGGCGGCAATTGACGGCCACCCATTTATTGATGACTGTGGTACGATTTATTTATATTTTGCCCGTGATTGCTCTGAAAATGTTGTAAGTGGTGTCAATGAAAGCCATATCTATGTAGTTGAACTTGCACCGGATATGCTAAGCGTTGTTGGCGACCCGGTTTTTCTTATCGCGCCGACACAACACTGGGAGGCGCAGGGTAGCTGGCGTTGGAACGAAGGCCCTTGGGTTATCAAACACGAGGGCTTGTATTACTTAATGTACTCGGCCAATTATTTTGCAAGCAGAGAGTACGGCGTTGGTTACGCAACATCTGAAAGCCCCCTTGGGCCCTTTGTAAAGTCTGATAATAACCCTATTTTGCATTCTCCGCGAGGATGGGATCATGTCTCGGGGCCTGGGCATCACAGCGTTGTGCGCTCTCGTGATGGCAGGGAAATGTTTGCGGTATATCATACCCATACATTCCCTGCAAACCCAAGCGGCAACCGCCAAGTGCAAATAGACCGTATGGGCTTTAGGCCGGACGGTAGTTTGTTTATAAACGGGCCGACTGGAAGCGAAATGCCAATGCCCTCCACGGATGACGGTTTCCGTAATATGGCCATTGAAGCGACAGTGGAAGTAAGCAGCGGCCAGCAGCTTGCGCATCTACTTACAGATGGCGAAATAGGCCTTGACCCGCGCTTTCCAAATAGGGACTGGGTAAGCGATAACCGGGGCGAGCAGACGATTACTTTGCGGTGGGATAGGCCAATAAATATTACCGCCGTTATGGCCTTCCCAGGTGTTGGGCTTTCGTCCCAGCCGCTACGTGTACGTGTAGACTCCGTTGGCGGTGCCGGTATGGAAGATATAATCGAAGCCCCAACAATACCGGGTGCCGCGGCAATCGCAACTTTTGAGCCTCGTATTGCAGATTATGTTACAATTGTGATATATCCGCACAGGAGCAATATCCCAGTGCGGCTTTCTGAGATTTTTGTATTGGGTCGGGAGGAGTAATATGAGAAAGTTTACTGTAGGCCTTGCTGTATTTATTGTTTGTGCCGTTATTGGTGTTGTTGTGTTTGCTGCGATTGGTACGCCCCCTAATACGCAACTGTATGCAGGTGACAGTGGCGAAGCAGATGTAAGCGCGGCGGTAGGTAACGTATCCGACGCAGACGCAACCTCGGTGACAAACATCGCATCCAGTGCAAGTGCGAATGCAAATATCACACTCAGCGCAGGCACAAATGCAAATATCTCTTCCGGCAGCGGCGCAAACGTAATATCAACCGTCTCAAGCACCAGCGCTGGCGCGATAGTTGGCGTCGCATCACGTAGCGATGCCGATACCGGCGATGACGACAACGCTCAAGAAAACGCCCCGGAAAACGGCATAAACACCGGCGAATATGTAGAGTTCACCATAACCGCCCCAGCCGCGGACTACTATTATATATGGGTATACTACCGCACCAACCCCTCCCAAATGCGTGCGACAGAGATGACCCTAACAATCAATGGCGAGGTCACGAAGCCAGAACTTCGCAGGCTTAACTTCGAGTCCCTATGGATGAGAAACGAGCCAAATGTTGACCGCTACAATAACCAAATCCCCGCAATGCCCACGGCGTTAAACGAAGTAATCTCCAAGCCACTTGAAGACTCAACCCATATGATATCCCGGCCTTTGACCTTCTGGTTAACGGCTGATTCCTATGTCTTAAATTTCCGCTCCAATGACGGATATATCAATATCTATGACATTGTACTGCGCCAGCCTCGTGAAATACCCGAATACACACCCGGTAATGCCACAGGCTCGAACCTGGTGGTAGTAGGCGGCCAAGCTTTCACATCCGCCAACACACCCTCTATCCGGGCGGCAGGGGAATACAACCCCTTACTGTATCCATACAGTGCCCACAATCGTCTATTAAACCTCCTAGATGGCGGCTCATTCTCAAACCCCGGCGATCGGGTTGATTGGGTAATCGAAATCCCCGAAGACGGCTGGTATCATATAGGTCTAATGTACCGCCAATCCTCTAAATCAGACTTTCCTGTCTTTGTTGACATTCTTATAAACGGCGAGGTGCCAACAACTGCCGCGCAAAACGTGCAGCTGCATCATTCGTCCACCTTCACAACCATGACAGTACCCCGCGCGGACGGCGAAAACCAGACATTCTGGCTGCCCCAGGGCACCCATACACTTAGCCTTGTAATTAGAATAGAACCACTAAGCCAGGTGTACTACGCGGTAAACACCTTGCTTCGCGAAATCATAGAATTTAGAACAGAAGTAATACGCCTAACCGGCGGCGTAACCATAGACCGACACAGAAACTTCCGACTTGACGAATTTATGCCAGATGTTGAAGGCACCCTGCGAGGCTGGGCAAGCTTAGCTCGCGAAGCACTTGACTACACCCACTATTACTCTGACGGGCGCACATCCAGCATATTTTCTGGGCTAAGCATTGCGGAAGCCACCTTCCTCTCCCTTGCGGAACGCCCCCACGACGTGCCCCGCCGCCTTAACGAACTTGGCGCGGCACCCTATGCAGCCAATAGATTCCTCGCCCAAGTGCTTCAAGATATGGACAATAACGCCGTAAGCATAGACCGTATTCTTATCTTCCAAGAAGACGCAAGTATGCCCGGCCGCCCCGGCGTATTTACCCGCATTGGGGAATCTATCCGCCGCTTCTTCCTATCCTTTACCCGTACAGAGTTTGAAGCAGGCCGGGAAAACGACGAGGTGCTGCAAGTTTGGATGGCAAGGTCTCGCCCATTTGTAGAGCTTGCGCAGCAAATGGTAGATGCTGAATTTACCGCACAAACAGGCATACAGGTAGATATATCAATAATGTCCGAAATGAACCGCTTCGCCCTAGCAGCCGCCGCAGGCAACGCGCCGGATGTTGGCATAAGCGTCCACTATGTAATGCCATCCTATTTGAATATCCGCGGCGCACTTGCAGACCTGCGACAGTTTGATAATTTCCAAGAGGTTGCGACACGCTTCCCCGAGGGACTATTCGTACCGGGCATAGTAGACGGCGGTGTATACGCACTACCCGAGACTATCAACTTCTGGGTAATGTTCTATAGAATTGATATCTTCGAGCAGCTTGGCATCCCAGTGCCGGACAATATGGACGAAGTGCTGATGATTCTGCCCGAGCTGCAACGCCGCAGTATGAACTTCTTCTTCCCAACGGCAGGTATGCCGGGGATGCGCGTATTCCCAGGCACAATGCCGCTTATATTGCAAAACGGCGGCGGGTTCTTTGGCGATACAATTGGCCCTTCTATGCTGGACTCTGAGGCAAGCCTCGAGGGCTTCACCTTTATGACAGACCTATTTACCGTGTTTAATATGCCAGTGGAAGTACCTTTCCCAGGCTTTTACCAAGAATTTAGAACAGGCACACTGCCAATAGGTGTTGCCGATGTTGGCACCTACAACCTGCTGCTAAATGCAGCACCGGAACTTGAAGGTCTTTGGGGTATCGCGCCATTCCCAGGGCTTGTGCAGCCCGACGGCTCCATAAAGCGTTACACCACCGGCGGCGATACCTCCAGCATGGTTTTCTCATGCAGCAATATGCTGGATGAATCATGGCAATTCCTTGACTGGTGGTCTAGCGACGAGGTGCAAACAAATTACTCTACAAGCCTAGTTGCCCTATACGGCACCACTTTCTTATGGAACTCTGCCAACCGGGCGGCCTTTGCCCAGCTTCCTATCCCCGGCGCACACCGTGAGGCGATACTGCGCCAGACAGAATACATGGTGGAAGTACCCTGGGTGCCCGGCACCTACATGGTAGAGCGGGAACTTTCCAACGCCTTTAACTCCGTAGTAATAGACGGGATGAACCCCCGCCGCGCAATGGATATAGCCGTAATACGCATCGACCGGGAAGTAAACCGCAAGCTTGAAGAGTTTGGGTTTACACGGGGCGGCGAGCTTGTAAGGCACTTTGAGACCCCTAATGCAGATGTAATATGGAGGGATTAGGCGATGTATAAACGACATTCACCATATATGTTTCTTGCACCCTATCTGCTGCTGTTTTTTGCTTTTATCGTTGTTCCGGTTGCAATTGCGATAGGGCTTTCCTTCACAAACTTTGATGCTATCCAGCGTCCTCAGTTTGTTGGGCTTTTGAACTATGTAAACCTGTTTACCCAGGATATTATCTTCTTGCAGCATGTACTGCCAAATACGATTCTTTTCTCGTTGATTGTTGGGCCCGGTGGCTTTGCCCTTGCGTTTTTTGTAGCTTGGTCCCTTTCACAGCTCTCTAAGTGGCCTCGTACTGTTATGGCACTTTTGATGTTTTCGCCATCCCTTACAACCGGGGTTGCTATCGGGGTTGTTTGGCGGATTATCTTCCTTGGGAACCAGCATGGGCATGTAAACTCGTTTTTGCTTAGATGGGGATTTATCACAGAGCCTATAATCTTTTTTGTTAACGCCACCTGGATTATGCCAATTGTAATACTTGTAGCACTTTGGAGCAGCATGGGTGTAGGTTTCCTTGCAATGCTTGCGGGTGTGCTTAATGTAAACCCAGAGCTATATGAAGCCGCAAGCATCGACGGCGTAAAAACCCGCCTTCAAGAGGTTTTCTATGTAACAATACCGTCAATGAAACCTCAGATGCTGTTTGCGGCGGTGCTAAGCATTGTTGGTGCGTTCCAAGCGGGGACAATTGGCGTTATGCTTACACTTAGTAACCCAACGCCCCACTATGCCGCGCAGCTTATGGTAAACCACATAGAGGACTATGGCTTTATCCGCTTTGAAATGGGCTTTGCTTCGGCGATTTCTGTGGTGCTTCTTGGTATCATTTACGGGTTTTCTGCCGCTAGCCGCGCTGTGTTTTCTGAAGATTAAGGAGGCATTTATTATGACTAAGACAAACCCCAGGGGTTTTGCTAAAAATCAAATCCCGCTGTATCTATATCTGATTCCACTTGCGATTTTTATGGCGGCACCTATCGTGTTTATTATCTTCCATGCCTTTAAGCCAATGGACGAGCTGTTTATGTTCCCGCCTAGGTTTCTGGTATATAGGCCAACGATGGAGAATTTTAACGCGCTGTTTAGGGTCGCGGCAGGCGCAACTGTGCCCGTTTCCAGATATGTATTTAACTCCGTGGTTGTAACAATCGCGGTAGTTATCGGTACGGTTATAACGGCGTCGATGGCAGGCTTTGCCCTTTCGAAGATGAACTTCCGCGGCAAGTCCACAATTTTTACAATCAACAATCTTGCACTAATGTTTGTACCGGTGGCACTGCAAATCCCCCGCTATATGACCGTAGCCGCTGTTGGTATAGAAAACACCTACTGGGCGCATATTTTGCCTATAATTGCCGCGCCGGTTGTAGTCTTTCTAATCAAGCAATTTATGGATCAAGTACCCGACTCGCTAATAGAGGCCGCAACCGTAGACGGCGCAGGCGCGTGGCGCATTTATCTTGGCGTGATGATTCCGATGGTAAAACCGGCCCTTGCAACAGGCGCGATTCTCTCCTTCCAAATGGTATGGAATAACATCGAAACCAGCGCGCTGTTTACCACCTCCGAAAGCATACGGACACTGCCTTTTTATATGAATACACTTGCACAAGCCGGCGGTGTAGCCGGCCAAGGAATGGCCGCCGCAGCCGCGCTTATAATGTTTGTGCCAAACTTGCTGTTGTTTATCATCATGCAAAGCCGGGTTATGAACACAATGGCGCATTCTGGGCTTAAGTAGCTAAGTGGATGATTTGGTACAAACCTAGAAAGTAACACCGTGGATGATTCTGATAATGCCGGTTTTTGTGATGGAGGTCGTGTTATGAACTTGGCAAGGATATCGAATAACGGGCAAATTACTGTGCCAGTGGAAATTCGCCGAGCGTTAAAGGTTAATGCTGGCGACAAAATATTATTTTTTAGAAAAGATAATGGTGAAATAGTTGTACAAAACCCCAATGCAACAGCCATTCAAGAGGCGCAAGCGGCTGTTGCAAGTGTTAATTATTCCGAAGATGAAATACTGGCAGATGTAATGGAGCTGAGGTATGGAGAAGCAAAAAGATGAGAGTAATGATTGATACCAACGTGATTGTGTCAGCTATCTATAATTCCAAGTCTAAACCTGCAAGTGTGCTTCGTCATATATGTAAAAAACATGAGCTTGTTCTATGTGATTATATTATTGCAGAATGTAAACAGGAGGTGACGGTATGGGCAAGCTTGCAGCAAACTCCAAAACGGTCACAAAATTAGGGAAACTACTGGCAGGCGTCCTGCTAATTCTAATACTACTAGACCCCATAACAGCCTTTGCATCCGTGCCATACCAAACCTTCACCCGCTCTGGCGATACATTTGTGCGCACACAAACCGCCTACGAGCCATATACAACAATCTCAAGAATAGGCCCGTACACCCTATCCAACCCCCAAGATATACGCCTAGGGTCAGACGGCCTGCTATATATCGCAGACACAGGCAACGCCCGGATACTTGTAGCAACAATGGAAGGGGAATGGGTAAAAACCATAGGCCAAGGCTACCTTACCTCGCCACAAGGGATCTTTCGAACCGACGACGGCCTAATCTATATAGCCGACACAACCGCCCAGGCTGTTTTCGTCTTCAACGAAGCTGGAGAATTAATCGACACATACACCCGGCCAGACCATCCCCTATTCGGCCGTTACGCGCCGTTTATGCCCCAAAAAGTAGTGGTAGATCGCCGGGGCAACCTATATATAGCAAGCCAAGGCAACACAAACGGCATAATCCAGCTTGCAACAGGCACAGGAGAATTCCTTGGCTACTTTGGCGCAAATATCTCCAATGTAAACCTCTGGACGGCCTTCCGCCAGTTTATAGACAGAAGCGACCAGATACTGGTAGCGCCAATATCCGTATCAAACCTGGCAATATGCAGTCGCGGGCTTATCTACAGCGTAAGCCGCGGAGATGTAATGTCCCTAAAACGTCTAAATGTAGCAGGCCGCGACATACTAGAAATCCCCCCAATGTGGAATTTTTCTGACTTTATAGCGGTAACGGTAACCCCAGGCGGCAATATATTCGCCGCAACCCATAACTGGATAGTGGAGTACACCGCCGAAGGTGATCTACTATTCCTAATGGCAAGCAATGACGACGGCCGCCAGCGTGCCGGGCTTTTCAGTTCCATCTCCGGACTTGCGGTATACGAAGGCACAATATTCGTACTGGACGAACTTATGGACGTAATCCAGGTACTGGTGCCAACAGAGTTTGTTAACGAAGTACACACCGCCTTTGCCCTATTCAACGAAGGCCGCTATACAGAAAGCATGGAGCCCTGGCAAAACGTAATGCGCATGAACTCAATGTTTGCATACGCAGGCGTAGGCCTAGGTGAGGCGCATTTCAGAAACAGAGAGCATACCCAGGCACGTGCGGCCTTTAGGCGCGGGTTTAGCCGGGAAGGCTATAGCGACGCCTTCTGGGAAATCCGTTCCGACTGGATGCGCGACCATACCGCAACGATAATACTATGGGCATTTGGGATAGGCGTTGCGTTGAAGCTGCTGTTTGTAGTCGACAGACGCAAGGGCATACTACAGCCCGTAAGAAATGTAACCACAAAGATACGCGGCGTGACACTATTCTCCCAATGTACTTGGACATTTAGAAACCTAACCAACCCATACGATGCCGCATACGGTATTAAACACGAAAACAAGGGCAGTTATCTCTCGGCCTTTATATTGCTGTTTGTATTTTACCTGTTGTATGTAATACGAAGATACTTCTCCGGCTTTTTATTCAGAGGCGTGCCGGATGGGCAATACGACCTTGTTGGCGACGCGGTATTTATACTAATCGTGGTTATGCTACCGGTTATATGCTGCTACCTAGTAAGCGCAATCTCCGATGGCGAGGCCAGCTTTAAAAACCTGTTTATCGGTATTATCTATGCCCTCGCGCCGCTGTTTATCTTTATGCCGATTGTTATCATGCTTGGCAATGTGCTTACCTTAAACGAGGCGTTCTTTATCACACTTTTTAACTTTATTGCCTATGCATGGACGGCGATACTCATTTTTATGGCCATCAAAAATTTGAACGACTACACCTTTGACAAGACCTTTAAAGTGGTATTTATATCTGCTTTCGTCACGCTTATATGCGCGCTTTTGGTGTTTATCATCTATGTTCTTGTAATGCAAGTAATGGACTTTGGTGTTGCAGTTGTAAGAGAGGCGGTGTTTAGAATTGCCGGGTCGTAAACGATTATTTATTGGTTTATCAATTTTGATTTTGGTTGTAATATTGGCCATAGGGCTGATTGTTTTTGTGGCTTGCAACCGCGGCGGCAGTGATGGGGAACCTCCAGCAGGAAGGGTGCCGGAGTATGTTCCGCCTACAGGCGAGTCGGTAAGCTTACTTGCCGCAACAGGACGCAGCCTTCACGGGCATACTTTGGTTGCCGAAAATGCTAATTTTTCGCTATATCTATACGAGCCGCGGCTAAGCATTATCATCTACTGCAACCAAACAGGCGCGTACATGCGCTCTACCCCAGACGAGGCAATGGCGGCAGACAACGCTCTTTGGCAGGGGCTTTATATGAGCGGCGTAACCTTGGACTATATCGTCGGGATTAACGTCCACTTTGCTCGTGCGTGTCTATACCACACAGACCATGAACTAACGGTATTCTACCGGGAAGACGGGTTCTCGGCCCAGGTGTACTTTCCGGATATACAAATCGGCTACACCTTAGTCGTAACCCTACAAGAAGACGGCTTTACCGCCGAAATCCCCCAATCATCCATCTTTGAAAACGACTCCCATGTTACCGTCGGCGCGTTCTATGTATTCCCGTTCTTAGGCCATTCATATCTTGGCCAAGACGAAGGATATATGTTTATCCCAGACGGCCAGGGCGCGATAATAAAGCTGCAATACAACGAAAACCGCTTTAGCTCGCCCTTTAACGAGCCGGTATTCGGTGGCAATCTGGGTATCGAAATCGAGGTTTCACCGGGTGTGTTCAGTAACTTTGTATTTACCACTCCACCGGAGATGGTAATCATGCCGGTGTTTGGCATGGTTCATACCGAAAGAGCAATCGGCTTCCTAGGCATAATCGAATCCGGTTACGAAAACGCAAGCATTGAGGCTTTCCCAAATGGCGTAAGCACAAACTTTGACTGGATTAGCTCGCGTTTTACTTATTCCCATGTAATCCAGCAGCCAATGGGTATGCAATCCGGGTTTGTAAGCACCCGTACCCAGCGGCCTAATCGAATCGATGTAAAAATGCGCTATGTCTTCGTAATAGGCGACCAAGCCACATATACAGGCCTAGCCGTAGCATATCGCAACTACCTTGAGAAAAACGGTGCCTTTGCATCCGCTCAAATGGACGATTTCCGCACAGGCATTGACTTTTTAGGGCTAGAGCAGCGTGACTGGGCACTATTTAGGCTAAATGTTGGTATGACCACATTCAGCCAAGCCCAAAATATACTAACGACCCTTGCCGATAACGGGGTCGATAGGGTGTTTACCCGTTTCAGCGGCTGGACTACCAGGGGCGGCGTAGTTTCTATGCCAAACAGAGATTTTAACCCCGCAAGCTATCTTGGCGGTGCGCGAGGGCTTAACCAGCTACAAAGCACCGTGGACGAACTTGGCGGCGAACTTGTACTTGCGGTAGACCCACTGTGCATCTATGTAGACGCAAACATGTTTGAATCCATGAACGCAATGCGCCGGGCAACAGGCCGTACAGCCGATTGGGGCGGCGGCACCCTTAGGGTAACCTCCCCACCCCGCACAAACGAGATTGCAAGCCATCTAGCAACAGAATTTGGTGGCCGGGGCTTTATGGCCGATATTATGTGTATGCCCAATTTCCTATCTGCCTACAGCGAAGGCGGCCATTATTTCTGCCGGACAGATAACGCGGCACTTGCACGGTGCGGTATTGCGGCCTTTGACTATGTATTTGAAGCACCTGCCCTTACGGCACCATTTGCCTACTTGTGGCAGTTTGCCAGGGCACTTACAAATATGCCTTCAACAGGTTCCGGCTATCTGTTCACATACAGGCATGTGCCCTTTTTGTCCATTGCAACCTCGGGCATGATACCCCTGTACCTCGAGCATGTTAACTTCCAGGCCAACCAGCGGCGGTTTTTCTTAAATCTAGTAGAAACCGGCGCAAGGCCGATGTTCCTTATTACCGCCGAAGACGCGGAACTTCTGCGGTTCACCTACCGCAACGATGTATACTCGTCTATGTTTGACCTATACAAGGCACAGATTATCCAGTTTGACCAAGAGCTTAACTACCTACACCAGCATATCGGCACGTCAAGCATTATGCGCCGATATGTAGACGGTAATTTCGTGCGGATAAACTGGAGCAACGGGCTGTGGGTTTATATTAACTATGGCCGCGAGGCAGTAGAATTTAATGGGGTGCAGGTTGACTCGATGTCTTATGTGATTCACTAACACTACTACAAAACGCCGACCAAGGAGGCATTGATTATCATGAAACAGTTTAGGCGTCGGTTTGGGCTTTCCGGACGAAGATTGCGCAACTGGATGTATGCATATATTTTTCTTACGCCATGGCTTGTTGGTTTCTTTGTGCTGGTGCTTTATACCTTACAGCAATCTTTTTACTTTAGTCGCAATGTAATCCGCATCACCCCAATGGGACTGGTGTTTATCCCACATGGCTTCGATAATTATCGGGATCTTGTTCAAAATACATTCTATATCCAGAACCTGGTCTCATTTGGCATACAGGCTGTGCTACAGACTCCGGTAATCGTATCTTTCGCGCTGATTATCGCAATATTGCTTAACGGCAAGATACGGGCGCGGGGGCTGTTTAGAGGCGTATTCTTCCTACCGGTTATCATAGCAACAGGCCCTGTTATGAACGAACTTGCAGACATAGGTGCTGCAACAGTACCTGCGGTAAATACCGCGGCAATTGCCGGTGCCCTTGCCTTTATGCCCCCAATGATGCAAGAACCAATCGTAGGCCTATTTGCCCAGCTAATCATGATACTTTGGAACAGCGGGATACAGATACTAATCTTCCTAGCCGCGCTGCAAAAAATCAGTACCGATCAATACGAGGCCGCCAAAATAGACGGCGCAAGCGGGTGGGAGTGCTTTTGGAAAATTACCGCCCCGGCAATCAAGCCAATGGTGCTGCTTAACGCTATTTATACCATTGTATGGCTTGCAACCGGCGGCCAAAACCCGGTAATCAGCCAGCTTGCGTTCTTTATGCATAGCGGCCACTACGGGTTTGGGTACGCGTCGGCGGCGGCCTGGGTTTATTCCATTATAGTGCTGTTGCTACTTGGCATTGCCTGGCTAATGCTGCGAGAAAGAAAAGAAAAGCTTCCAAAGTTGGTTAAAACATTGGCGAAAAGGAGCTGGTGATGCCCTATGCCCACAATAAATAGAGACAGAGTACGCAAGTTTGTACTTGGCAGCGGAGACAGAAACGGCATTTTATTGAATATAGTGGTATATACACTGCTTATCTGTATAGGCTTTGTATTCCTGTATCCGATTCTCCATATGTTTTCCGTCAGTATAATGGCACCGGAAGATTTGCTGGATTCTGCTGTGCGCTGGATACCTAGGCGTATACATTTTACAAACTATCACCTGGCTTTTTTGACCCTTGATTACTTTAGAACCTTATGGATGAATGTGCAGATTGCGCTATTCCCGACGATTTTCCAAGTCGCGTCCACCGCAATGGCGGGGTATGCCTTTGCCCGTTATGACTTTCCGCTGAAAAAGCTATGGATGGCGATATTAATCTTCACATTTGTAATACCGCCACAGATTACAATGGTACCAACATTTGTGCTTTATACAGACCTTGGCCTTGTTGGCAGCCTATGGGCTTTTGTGGCACCCGCGGCACTTGGGCAAGGGTTTAACAGCGCGATATTTATCTTGATTTATTACAATTTTCATAAGCAGGTGCCGGTCTCCCTTATAGAGGCGGCAGAGATAGACGGTGCCGGGCATGTTTCCAGCTTTTTTAGGATATCAATGCCCCTTGCGGTGCCTGCAATTATCGTTACTGTGCTGTTCTCGTTTGTATGGTATTGGAACGAGACATTCCTTGTAAACCTGTTTCTAGGCTTTCAAAACACCAGGGAAGACGGCCTTACGACCCTTCTTTTGGAACTTACAAGGTTTGCCCAGTCTTATGGCGGCAGCGTTGAGGCTGCAATTGGTATGCCGCCAGACCCACTTAATGAGGGAATCCGCATGGCCGGGACCATGCTTTCCATATTGCCACTTGGCATTCTGTACTTGATACTGCAAAGACATTTTGTAGAAAGTGTAGATAAGTCAGGAATAACAGGCGAATAAGCACACGCAAAGCGTGGGCTCCGCAGCAACGCTTAGGTTGCTCCTACCGCAAGGCACAAAAATGCTTTGCACCGCAGCAAGACTGCGAAGATAGGTAGCTTAGCCTACCGCAAGGCACGAAAGTGCTTTGCACCGCAGCAAGATTGCGAAGATAGGTAGCTTGGCCTACCGCAAGGCACGAAAGTGCTTTGCGCCGCAGCAAAGCGAGGAAGCGAGGATGGGCTTAGCCCATCGCAGCGGCGGGGCTTGGGGCAGCGCCCCATTAAAAGGAGGAAAAAAATGAAAAAAGTCAAGTTTTTGACACTCATCACAGTGCTTACGCTTATGCTTGCATTTGTGGCCGCTTGCGGTAACGGCGGCGGAGACGCTGGCACAGGCGACGGTGCCACACAAGACCCGGTAGTAGACACCACCCAAGACGACACACCGGCAGATGACGCGGCAGGTAATGGCGAAGATGCAGGCGACGAGGTCGCACCAGACCTTGCGGCACTGCCACCACTTACAACAGACCCGGTTAACCTTACCTTTAGTACCTGGCATTACTTCGAACTTGCCCAGTACATCGGCGAAAGATTTACCGACAGGCATCCAAACGTCACAATAGAAATCGTGGAAATTCCCGGTACCGCGTACTACATGGATACCCTTATCTCCATGGCGGCGGCGGGCAATTTGCCAGATATGTTTGGCTTCCTTAGCTTAGCAGTGCCAATCAATAACGGTTGGTTTTATGATTTCTCGGATTTCTGGTTCAACGACCCAGATTCCTCTATGCTGCTTGAATCCCTGCATCATACCGTTGTAATCGACGGCCGCGCAATGCGTTTCCCTGAGGCGGTTCTTCCTCAGCTTGTATATCTCGACCGCAGCGTATTCACCCTTCTTAACGAAGAAATGCCGCCATTTGACTGGGTTTGGGAAGACATGATTGACCTTATCCCACGTATGACCAGGCCAGACATGGGCATCTTCGGCTTTAACCAGTTCCTTGGAATGGTAACATGGGCACCTGTTGTGCTTAATGACGCTATTTCTGAGTTTGGCTGGGACGGCCAAAACTTTAACATGTACGAATGGGCACGTTATATGAACTACGAGGCCGAGTTCGAAAGATTAGGCTACCGCGCGCTTAGCGGCAACGACGAGTGGGAAGCACTTACCGGCTACCGCTACATGTGGCCAGGGGTTTCCGGCCGTGTTGCAATGCAAATGGACGCTATCTGGACATTTAACAATATCTATATTCGCCCATACTACCGGGAGCGCGGCATTGACATGGTGCCATACGCAATCCCAATGGGTGCAAACGCGCAAACCAACAGACGCCCAGCATTTGTTGACTTCGCAGGTATCTCTGCCGCAACAAGCCATCCACGTGAAGCATATGAAGCACTTAAATGGATGACCTTCCACACAGACGCATGGGGTTACCGCAATATCGTAACACCACAACTAGAAAACGCGGCTGGCAACAGAATCTTCTACACACCAAACCGTTTCCCCCTTACAAACGACGAGCAAGTTTGGGCTGATTTCCGCACACTGTTCCCAATGGATGAGCCTGCATGGGATCACCTACTAGCAGTATCTAGGGAGCCTGTGCCACTAGGCGGCCAAGGTATTCTAGGCTTCGCGGAATGGCATTTCAACGAACACGCATATGGCGACTGGAATGGCGTAATAGGTATCGGCAACGCAATACGCGAGGGCGTGCTTAACGCTTTCGACGCGGTACAGCGCATGGAAGAGACTGGCCGCCAGTTCCACGAGCAGGCAATTGATAACTTTAGGCTTATGTATGGGCCTCCGCCAGAGAGATAACTCATTAAAGATAAAACCGTGGGGCCAGCCCCACACCCCGCAAGGGATACATCCCTTGACCCTGCTAAAAACCGCGCGTTCGCGCGGTTTTGGGTTTGGGGGTGGATTGTGTTATATAGCGATTCTGTGGGGATCCGTCCTTACTGAGGCGGAAAATATTGAGTAAAATATTGAGACGATTCGACTAATCACACGCTACAGTCAGGTTGCGGACAACAGCCGAAGCCAGCCTTCCATTAATTGCCATGATGGCGTTCGTAGCACCAGCAAACGTCGGAAATACGGGTTTTTCCATTTTTGATAAAGGTTATTTTCGCTGTATAACATGTTCTATTGGCTAACCGAGGTCATGATTATTAGCCAAGATATTAAATTATTTGCTAACGATTTCTGCTTTACCAAGACTTTGAGTGTACTAACGATTTATGAGGTGATGATATGACTACTTTTAATACACCACTGATACCACAACGGGCAGACCCGTTTATCTACCGCCATACAGATGGCAAATACTACTTTACCGCCAGCGTACCGGCTTTTGACCTAATTGAGCTGCGTGTAGCCGACACAGTGGCAGGCCTTGCCGATGCTGCGCCTATCGTTGTATGGAAAAAGAACGACTCCGGCGAGGCAAGCCAGCTTATCTGGGCACCGGAGATTCATTTTATTCGGGGCAAGTGGTATATCTACTTTGCCGCAGCCCATACCCGCGAGGGGCATCCCCAGCACCGGACTTTCCAGCATCGTATGTATGCCCTGGAGGCCACAGACCCACTTGGTCAGTGGGAAGAAAAAGGCGAAGTCAAAACCGGTATGGAGAGCTTCTGCCTGGATGCAACCGCCTTCGAGCATAGCGGAAAGCTGTATTACTGCTGGGCGCAAAAAGACCCGGATATCCGCGGCAACTCCAATATATATATCGCCGAAATGGAGAATCCATGGACCCTTAAGACCAAGCCGGTAATGCTTGCAAAGCCAGAGTATGACTGGGAGTGCTCTGTTATACCCGTATGCGAAGGCCCCGCGGTTTTGCGGCATAAAGACAAGATATTTATCGCCTACTCCGCCAATGCCACCGGAATTGAATATTGCGTTGGGCTGTTGACCGCAGACATTAACGCCGACCTACTGGATGCCGCATCCTGGTCAAAAAGCGAAAAGCCCGTCTTCGAAAGCTGTGTCGAAAACGGCAAGTACGGCCCCGGACACAATAGCTTTACCGTGGCTGATGACGGCACAACGCCACTTATTGTGTTCCACTGCCGCGACTATACTGAGATTGTCGGCAGCCCACTAGATAACCCCGATAGACATACATGTGTGCAGGCTTTTGGGTTTGACGCTGATGGGTATCCGGTGTTTGGTGTGCCTATGGCTAATACGCGCTAAATACCCAGGATACTATACGCAAAGAAACATGACGCGACAAAAACAAGGGCGGTATCGCTGTATCCGTGATTGATAATAATCACTGGTATGGCGATACTGCCCTTATTCATATGCCACTTCCCATTAGCGAATTCACTTGAAGCGTATAACTTCATTCTCCTCCACTGTCATAACCATTTTGTGCTGTTAAATACCGGTTCCAGATAAAAACAATCGCCCATAGCACAATCACTTTGTTGTCTCAAAACAGCACAATTGCAAATTCTGAACTATAGGTTATAATTCCCACGAGACGATATGAAGGGGGGAATGCAAGTTGCCAAGTTACTTAACTAATTATGTAATTAAAGAAGTCCGTAACAGAAAAACGCTGACGCGCAAAGCCATCCAAGACAATATGTCTTATAAAGGACTAGAAGAGGATAAAATTATATCCGAACTAACCATCATGCGCGCTGAAAAAGAAAAACAAAGCCTACAACCCGATAATTTTTCTAAACTAATGGATACAATGGAAATGCCCGTGGATGCGTATTTCTGTGCCAGCATGGAAAATCTAACATCAAGTCAACTGCGGCAATACAGCACGTTGTCTCATTATGTGACATACGCAAAAGAGGATGGGGATATATACAATAAGGCTACCGCGCTGCTTAACAAGTTGAAAGCAGACCCAGCATTTTTTGGAGGCATCAGCAAACAACGCCTAATCAGCCAAGAGGTTGCTCTACTAGAGGCCGCAGGCGAAGACCCAATTAAAATAAGAAACCTAATCATCAAAGGCCTACAAATAACATATCCCGAGTTTGAAGAAGCATCCTACATCGGCGACATGCTAGTTTTTGATGAAGGCCTACTACTGCACAATCTGGTGCGTACCCACATGCGTGAAGGTAACATAAACCAATCAATAGCATTACTAACAAAAATCATCGGTGGCCTTACCCATGTGCCCCAAGATGATAAAGACAAAGAACGCTTGCTTGCGCCCCTATTATTGACCCTAGCGCAGATTCACATGCAAGAAAATAATTATGCCGACGCATACCAAGCATGTGAATCTGGGCACAAACTTACTATAAAGCGCAACAATGGCCTATACGCCCCAGATTTTGTAGAGCTAAAAGCATATTGCCTGCACAAGCAAGGCAAAACAGACCAGCTTCCAAGTCTGATATTACAAGCCCTAGCCGGATATCTATTATTGCGCAGATACAACAAGGCCGATAATCTACTGCAATACGCCCGCAACCACAACATCAAAATCGAAACCCACGGCATGGAAACAGTCCGCCCACCAATGCCAGAGCCAATCTTCGCATTTGGCGACATTGTAAATACCGATAACATAGGCCAATTTATCGCAAGTATAAGACATAACTCTGGGCTTACACTGGAAGAGCTTTGCGATGGCCTTTGCACAAAAAGCACATTACACAAACTAGAAAGTAATCGCCTACCTTTGGACAAAGTATATCTTCTGGAAGCCCTAATGCAACGCCTAGGTAAGCATATTGATCACTATTTTGATACATTCCCCACAATTGAGGAGTTTCGCAACAAGCAGATAAGAGACGAGGTCAACGCACTGCTTATATTACTGGACTATGATGCCGCAGATAAGCTTCTTGATCAACTTGCCATGAAAAAAAGCTTCAAGTCTGGGATAAACCTACAGTTTGTAGAGTCAGCTAGGGCATCAATATACGCCAACAAAATGGGGCGCAACAAAGAGCTCGCAGTAATGCTTGAAAATGCTCTTAACATCACACGCAAGAAAAAACCCTTTGACATTGGGCAGGTTGCGTCTACACGGCTTGCATATAAGGAAGTTACAGCGGTTAATCAACTGGCAATATGCCTATGCAGTATCGGGGAAATGCGCAAAGGCCTATGTCTTTTTGAAGACTTAATTGAAAATATGGACAAATTTTATGTAGACGAGCATGAAAAAATACGCATGTTTTCAGCGGTACAATATAACTACTCATACTACCTAGGCCATGCAGAGCGTTACAAGGAATCAATAGATGTTGCTATTAAAGGAAGTGAGATGGACGCAAAGCACCAGCGGCTACGACTCCTCCCAGAGTTTGCTCTCAACATAGCTGTGTGTATGCATAGGACAGATGAGAATGAAAAATGCCTTCCCTATTTCACATTGGCTTTTTATGGCTCAATGGTTGCGGAAAGGCATGACAATGCGAAAATCATACAGGATTATGTTATTAAGCAGTTTAATATAAATTATAATTAATCATCATCACCTTCACACGGCTGTGTAATAAGGAAAGGTGCAATCCCATTTTCTGTTTCCGCCCCAAAGCCCGGCACTACAATCATCGAAGCCCCCAAAATACACAGCGCAAGCCCAATCCCTATAACTTTCTTAAAAAAGTCTTTAAACATCTACATTACCTCCGTTGTTTTATTTGTTAGCGATTATATTTTATATTTCGACAAAAAGACCCATCGTTTATGGAAACAAAAAAGTTTCCACAAACGATAGTTTCAAATTAACACAGCTGCGGTAATATTAATAAGCTGGCAGCGAAACACATGCACACATACCAGCAGTCGCGATGCTGGTGTGGTGCCACTTATTATAATTTACAGGAGGACAAAATGAAAAAGAAAATCTTTGCTTTGATGCTGGTAGTTGTTCTAGTCTTTAGCACATCAGTGGTGATGTTTGCCTCAACCACAGAGCCTAATGTGCAAGCGTATGAATACAGCATGAGTTATGATGTTGCACTGGAAGCCGCAACTGTCGCAAATGATGCGCCACAAATAATAAATAGGGTAAATGGCGGATACATTGAAATCACACCGTTTTGCTTTGGCTGTTTTCTGCTAGGCATGGCAATCTGCTGGGGCTGCACCTAACAATCTAGCAACTCAAATATAATCTAAACTATAGCCCAAACCATGCGCCCTCAATTATACATTGAGGACGCATGGTTTAAGCTATTGTACATCATTGTTTATGACGGAAAATAGTAATAAAACAGTAATTAGGAGGACGCACATGTCAATACAAAAAAAACCCGACTCCCGCTATGTAAAACAACTCCGCGAATTGCATACATCCAATACGGTCACTGGATATTCATACTTCGAAAGTACAGATGAAGGTAAATTTGGAATAGGCACATTGATTATTTTTATCCAAATTGCTGCAATGATACTACTACTGTATGCATTTGCGTCCATTAGCGATTTATACGAACCAATTAGTATCATAGGGCTCTCTATTGCACCGGTGGTGGTAATTGTTGCAGCACTCGTAGCATATGTTCTTTTGCAAATCCCATGTTTTTTTATCGCTGAAAAATATAAAGAAACACATTATGGCGCAATTTTGAACCAGCATTTTTTTCACATGACCATAGTTTCTATTATTATACTGGTACCTGTATTCGCACTACTATTTCTTTTCGGATAGCACACTAACTGCAAATTCATAGAATCAGAGGGGTCGATATGAGGTCTTTACACGCAAACAAAACCGCGGCACATCCCACAACCCTAACCCCAAAACCAACAGCCTGCATAATCCACGAATCACTAGGCCATGCAGCAGAGGCGGATCAAATCATATTTGGGTCAAAACCGTCCGCCTTCCAAACACTGCCGTCTGTAAGCGACAAAGTCACAGTAATAGACTACGCCTATACGGCCTTTGGCAAGCCTTGCCCTCTTCCTATGTACTTCGACGATGAAGGCACCGCTACCCAAGACGTATGCATAATCAACAAAGGCCGCAAAGACTCGTGTATGACAGATAAGTTTACAGCAGCCCTAATGGGCACTACGCCAACTGGCAATGCCCGCTCCATTGCTCCCCTGGCAACCAACAAAGGTACTGGTAAGGGTATGACCAATGATACAAATGATGATACTGCCGAGGGCACAGATGACGAGCCAATGGTGCGTATGCGAAACACAGCACTACTGCCAGGCGACACCACCCCTGAAGAAATGCTCGCATCAATGCAAGACGGGTATCACATAGTAGACTGCGGCAATATCTATGGCGACGGCCAAGGGGGCTTTAAACTGGAGATAACCGAAGCCTACCGGGTACATGGTGGCGTCATTTGTGAGAAAATCCCGCAATGTATGGCCATTGGCAATATGTCAGAGTTTTTGCAATCCATATCCATGGTAGGCAACGACTTCGAATGGTTCGTAGACGAATGCACAAAAGGGGATACAATACAGGTTGGCCAAGGCGCGCCAACGGTTAAAGCCCGCTTGCGGCTTACAATGACCTAGCTTTTCTTGAGATAAACATGCCGACACTTGGGTGTGCGTGTGATAAGGCTATGTTTGGCTTATCACAGGATATCTATGTATATCAACGGTTTCTACGAAAAGCCTCGCGGCAGGCTCTCCGCAAGGCTTTTCGTAAGAATTAATGCATTATGGCAGGTATTGTTATCAAGTCCTATTGCAATCATGTTATATAGCAATAGAGCCGGGCAGTTACGCCGTTTTCCAGCGTTTAAGGGTCGGGAAAACCGCCATGATACGCTCCTTTGCTTCAGCGTCACTTTTGTCACCTTCTTCTTTCCACCATGGGATATTGCTTGTGACGGCTTCTTCAAAGGTTTGGGTGTCGGTAAAGTTGCCTTTTTGGTAGCAATGGCAGCAATAGTCTGCGTTAGGGCTTCCGTCTGTTTCTGTGCCAAAATGTTCGGCCTCGGCCATTTCCATGTAGCATGATTGGCATCTGTTTGTGTTTTTTTCGTCGCTCATTGGGGGGTGTCCTTTCTACTCCGTACCGCAGTTAGAAGTTGTTGCCTTGCCGAAAATATGCAACGCTTCAAGCATTTTTCGGCAAGGCCTACAACTTCTTGCGAGGAACGGAGTTGTTCAAATTTTGTTAAAATGCAGCACTGCAAATATAGCTTACCACATATAATAGGACATATGCGCGTCCTATTAGAAATACAACTCTAAAATATTTTTAGCCTTTGTCTTTATAATTTCGCGCAAATGCTCCGGCTCAAGCACCTGAGCATGCTCCCCAAAAGATAGTACATAGCTGTAAACCCAATTATCCTCCGGGTATGTCCTGGTTACGATAAAGCTGCCATCTGGCTGCTTTTCTATCATATCCTCGCCAAAATCGTCGAAAACACGATAGGTTGCATCCGGTGCTATGCGAAGCTTAATGGTAATGTTCTTGCGCGTATCGGCAGGAATGGCAATGTTCTTGCGTGTATCGGCGGGAATGGTAATGTTCTCGCGTGTATCAACAGGAATGGTAATGTTCTCGCGTGTATCGATGGGAAGGGTAATGCCCGTATGTGCATCGGCGTGATGACTGTCATTGTCCGCTTCGGCGGATTGCACGTCCCTCGGTAAAAACTGCTCTTGTGTAACCGCAAGATTACGCACCCTCGTTAGCTTATAAAGCCTCATGCCTTGCTTAGTTAGGCAAAATGCCTTTAGATACCAAGCTTTATACTTAAACGAAAGCTGCATAGGCTCTACTCGACGAAAAGTTTTATCACCATAACTATTATAGTAATCAAACTCAACAACCTGGCACCCCAATATCGCCGTCGTAAAGTCGTTAAACTCATCGTTATAGTCCCAGTCAGAAAAATCTACCTCTAGCCAGTTTGTGGCTGTTTTGTTAAATATCGTGGAAAGCCTGGCAAGTACGCCTTTCGCATCGTCTGTTTTTACCATGGAAAGACCATGCAGTGCCGTAAGTATTTCGTTTTGTTCCTGCTCGCTTAAGATGGATTTATTCAGCACAAAGTCCGGCATTAGGCTTATGCCGCCGTTTTTGCCCTTTCTTGTATATACGGGTATGCCTGCCAGGCTTAGGCTGTCCACATCCCGGCGGATTGTGCGGGTACTAACGCCAAACTGCTGGGCAAGTTCTTTGGCTGTTACGCTTTTCTTGTTTAGCAAGATATATGTTATTTCAAATAGACGGGTCATTTGCAACTTCATCACCTGTAAATATATGTGCCTACACAGCAGCTTAGTGTGGGTATGCTGCAATTGTAAAGCTTTCAAAACCCCAGCCTTCGCCTGTGGCCTCTAGGCCTGCTTTACCATGTGGGTACACATTTGGGTCTACATATTTTATGCAGTGGTCACCGGCTGTTATTGTGATGGTTTCGCCAACAATGCCAACTGTGACGGATATCTGGGTAAGACGACTTGCCACTGCATGTGGCTTAGCCTCTGTATTTGCTAATTTTAAGTGGGCTGACTTTACTGATTGTGCCGCGCGCATATCCTCGTCGAGAGTGCCTGGTGACAGAGTGGGAGTGCCTGGTGACAGAGTGGCCAGGATTTCTTCCCCGTAGTGGCATTTTGACAGGATAATGCCTTCCGCGCTTACTTTTACACGATAGCCCAGTAATGCGGGGGATGCTTGATGCTCGAACCAGGACTCTTTTATTGCGCGTATGAAAATAGAGCAGGTGCCATTGGTTAAGGGGTTAAAATTTATTGTGGCGGATATGGTGTAGTCTGTCCAGCTATCGTGGCCTATATAGGCTATGCCGTGATTTTCTGCACAGGTTAGGCCCCACTGTTTTCTTATTATGCTGTTGGCTTGTTTGTGGCCTAATATTTGTAGGCTTTCGGTGGCTTTGTTACCGTTTTCTACTACGGTTAGGGATGCCGGGGCTTTGCTGTGCTCTACTAGGGTTAGCTCGTCCAGTAGATTTATGCCACTTGGGTTGGTTAGTTGTAGGATTGATTCCCCTGCCGGCAGGGGAATGATTCCGGCATACACGGTTGTAAAGCGGCCTGTTGGGAGGTTTGAGATGGTTAGGGTTTGGCCTGCTGTGAGGTCTGACATGGCTAATGATTGGCCTACGGATAAGTTTGGCATAGTACAGGGCTGGCCGGTTGTGGGCTGGCCGTTATGTCCGTCATGTAATGACGTCACAGCTACGCTGACTTCGGCATGGTTTGTGTCTGCTTGCAAGCGTAGGAATAGTGTATAGTCACCGGATTTTTTTGTGTTTATACGATAGTTGTATGTGTTAGTGTGCTTTATGGAAGCAGTCGCTGGCGGTGCATTTACTCTCAGCGCGTGCGCCGGTAAGCCGAAGTCTCGATATTGTTTAAATAGCACCACGTTGGGGTTCTGTACACTTATGTCTGTATGCACTGCAAGAAACCGTCCTGGGACGCTTTTAGCGGCAGTGTAATCATTGAAGCCTTCGGCGGCATGAGAAAAACCAACAAAGCCTGGGGTTTCGCCTGCTTCACTCCATAGGCCTAGGCCTGTTTCGCTTGTTATAGAGACCTCATGTACCGGCCATTCGAAGATATGCATTTCGTTTAGCCATACCTTGAAATGCCGCCTACCTTGGGCTATGCGAATGGTTAGGTTGGAGTTTAGGCATATGTTTGGCGAAAGAGGCTTGTTGTTATTTATTGCGGAGGGCGAAGGGTTGAGATTTATCCCATCTGTAGAGATATGAAGATTGCGTGGGTTTACTTCGCCCGCGTCAAGTAAAACGGCAACTGCTTTACCCCTTGGGTTAATGTTAAATTCTGCGGTGAAGGTACACGCCACATTAGGGATAGTCGCGACACTGATACTCGCGCCACAGATACTCGCACTGCTGGCAGCCATGCTACTGATATTTGTGTTACTAATATCCGTACTACTAGTATCCGCACTACTAATATCCATACTACTAACATCCGTGCCGCCGAGACCCTCGATTAGGATTGGTGTCATCCAGTATGTTTTGCCGCTTGTGGTTTTACTATCGGAAGCTTTGCTATCGGAAGTTTCACCGCTAATTGCTTTGCCATCGGACACTTCTCCGTCCACTGTGCCGCCAACGGATGTCATTTTGGCCAACCCTTTCTCACCGTGCAGCCCTTTACCGCCCCTTGAAACAAATACCGGCAACTGTGGTGCGTTTTGCTGCCACCAGGTAGCGTTTACATACATCCGGCCACCGTCGAAAAAAAGGCGGTCTATATTTAGGCTGCGGTATCTTGGCTGTGCCAAAAAATTGAAGGAATGATAGGCGATAAAGTAGCTGTCCATATCCGGGCCAAGGACTGTGGAACTGTGGCCAAGCGCATGAAACTCGTCACCTGTTTCCAGCAGAAGAGTCTTGTTTCTTGGGGTGATATAACCCGAGGTTGGGCTTGTATCGGATACGATGTAGTCAATCCGGTAGCCACGGCTATGAAGGTGGTTGCCGGTCATTGTCATAAAATACATGCCGTCGCGCTTTATTATCATGGAGCCTTCTGTCCAGTAGTTTAAATAGCTTTCCGGGATGGTTGTGCCTTCGATTTTGGGAGCCAGGCTTGTTCCGTAGTTTGTTTCGCGGTTTGCTTCGTGCTTTAAATCATGACTTAACTCATGAATTACTATGCCACGGTGGCCGGCTCTTGTGAAATACAGCTTGCCGTCGTCATCGGCAAAGAGGCTGCCGTCTATAAGCAGGCCAAAGTTTTCCGATACCAACTCAAAGGGGCCTGTTGGGCATGACGAAACCAGCAAGTAATGGCCGCTACCCTTGGGCGATGTTACCATGTAAAACTTTCCGTGGGTATAAATCACCTCGGGCGCGTAGGCACCTTCGATTTCAAGCAAGTCGCATACACTGCCTGTATAGTCCCATTCAACTAAATCTTCGCTTCGCCAGCATTTGATTTGTGCTTTGTGGCTAGAGCAGTAGAGGTAGTAGTAGCCGTCGTGTCGCATAATAAATGGGTCGCCAAGCTGGTTGCCGTCCCATTGGTTTTCTAGGGAAAAGGGGTTTGTGTATGTTTTCATTGGTTTCCTCGCTTTCTTTATATAGCCTACTCCAACGCTACACCGGCACCCCAAAGGGCGACACCGGCTTCTGACATAGCAGTAAAGGACATAACCCACCGGCCGTGGTCGCTGGCATAGCTGCGCAAAAGCCGTCCGCGGTATGCTACGCCGTCTACGGTTATATTAAAGCTTGTGCCATCGTCATCAAGTGACCAATAACCTGTCTTCGCGCCGTAAACGGTACCGTCCGGCGCAAGATTTACCGTTACCGACGTGTTAGCAGCATAGTTAATCTCTTGCCCATGATTAACAAGCTTCCACGAGCCCGGCACATGTTCCGGCAGAAAACTACGATGGGGCGCACCGTCAAAGCGGAATGGCGCAACAACAAACCAGCCGCAATCTGTAAGGAACATCTCATGTACCCTAACCCGGTGATAAGGCCCTACGACAAAGCGGGTATGAAATATAAGAAAATACCTGCCCGTCTCCCCGCAAAAATACGCGCTGTTATGGCCGGGGGAAAGATAACCCGTGGTCTGGCGAGGCTCGCCTTGTTCCCGCATAAACCAATATCCGCCCATAAGCTTTGTGCCATAAGGCTCTATCGCACGGTCGTCGAAAAAAGACCCTCGCGCGCCATGGACATTTATCATTGCATTGCCACGGTTGTCATAAAAAGGCCCGTCTGGGTTGCGGCTACGGGACACCCGCATATTATAGCCATCGTTACGGCCAAGGCCGCCAAAGGTCACAAATAGATAATAATACTCTGTTTCGGGGCTAAACAGGATATACGGCCCCTCGATACGGCTATGGTTATTGCCCATTAGACGAGTCCCATATCCTTGTCCTGGCAGCGGGAAGCCTGTTTCCGGGCACATCCGAAGTATAAAAATCCCGCCGGAGAAAGACCCGTAAACCATCCAAAACTCGCCGTTTGAGTCAAAAAACGCATGTGGGTCAACGGCATTTGGATGAATATTGGCATTGTAAGTAGTCCCGTCTTCGGATATGCCATGCATACCAGAGCGAAGGAAGATGCCCTGGTTCATAAACGGCCCTTCAGGATGATAGGCAATTGCAAGCCCGATATTACCAAGGGGCATTGAGCCTTCGCAGTTGCAGTAGTACATAAAAAATCGCCCGTCGGGCATTGGCTCAATGTCGCCAGCCCAAAATGTATCTGTACGCGCCCAGTCAAAGGCCTCTTGGAAATCCTCGATGCTGTACATAAGCGGGTTGTCTGGGCTTACATAGTTTGAAACTTGGTGCCAGTAGATCAAGTCATCGCTTCTTGCGGAGGACATATGCGAGCCGATGATATAAAAAGTGTCGCCGAATCTAAAAATTGACGGGTCGTGGACTGAAACTTCGCCAAAGACCGGGGCTGGCGGGTCGTTGAAATCGAAACCTGCGCCTGGGGCTGTTAAGGTTAATTGAATTGGCTCTTCTTCTTGGGCTGTTTGTGGATCTTCTTGCGCACTGTCAGATGCATCGTCCTGTACATCCTCTTGGCCGCTTTGCTGGTCTTCGGTATCGGAGTTGTATGCCGATGAGGTATCGGTTTCGCTATCTTCACCGTTTTGACTTCCGACTTGGCTATCTTGAGCGTTGCGGCCACAGGCTGCTAGTAGTAACAAGCACGCGGCTAGTAGTAATATTAGTTTCATATGGCAAAACCCTTTCGTAATGTGTATTTTTGTTTCCAATGTGGATTTCGTTCTCATTGATGCTACTTGTTGGCGATACACTGCTTTGACTGCGCCCTTTTATTGTGTCATCCCGCTGGGTCATGTGTTTCGCCTGCTAGGGTGTTGGACACGCTAGGCTAAGGGGTCGGGTGTGTGGTAGGCTGTGGGTGGCGGTAAGGGGACGCGCTTAGACTTGTCGCGGGATGATTGGCTTTGTCGGGGGAGACTCTGTGGCTGTCTTTCAGCCAGCCGGTGAGTCTAGCCCCCGCCATGCGCCACTAATCCCACGCCTGCGCCAGACGCGCTTACCCCTTACCGCCACCCACCCGCCTACCCACACCCTGCCACTTCGCCTTGCTGTATTTATAGACCTTGCTGGTTAATGCACTTGTCTTGTAATGCCATCCTGCGATATGGGAATGAAAAAGGATGCTTAGCAGATGATAGGCATCCTTTCGTTCGTTTTATATCACCAAACCCATGGCACATCGTATTTCTGGATGCTTTCATCTGTTGTAATGATAGTTTATCAAGAGGTAGCATCAAGTCCAACTTGCCCAAGTTCATTTTTATGGCTATTTCCCAAAGCGACACAGAGCAAATATATACATCATTTTCGGGATGCTCAGTTAACTCTTTTATATGCTGTGGCAGTTCAATAGAATCCTTCGCCAGCCAGATAATAACATGAGTATCAATTAGGTATTTCATTCCATGTACTCCTTCATTTCATCTAGTGGCTCATTAAAATCATCTGACATCCAAATCTTATCCTTCCAGCTACCTATAAATGCTGAGCGAGGATGTTTTTTTGTTTGCTCTTTGCCGGCAACCATCTCGGTTACAGGCTCGAGAAAAGTAATAACTACCTCATACTGCCCTTTTACAGAGATTGGTTGTTTGGGCTTGAAATTAACACCATCATAAATTGCTTTTACGGCATACATATATTTTCACCTCGTTTACAAATTTTCTGCGGCCAAATTAAAGTGTCATGTTGTGTTTTTGTCTAATAGTCTAATAACATACCACGATTAGGCCTAATTTCATTCCGTCATATCCCCTAACATAAAGTATATTTCTTTGATTGTATTGATTGCGATTATAGCACTGGCATGGTAGCACTGTGAAGGTATCACTTGCGATATTTTACCCACCGCCTACCCACAATCTTTGATAAAGGTAAAAAGCAACAAGTGGTGTTTATTCATCAGACAGTTCAACATCATGTGGCAAAGAATTAAAGGTGCATATAAGGTAGATGTCACTAAAGGCCGCTCCATGTCCGCCGAATGTAGCCTCGCGCTGGCCATCTACCATAATTACTAGCGCATCAATACCTGGCACGCTTGCCATGCTTGATACAAGGGTCGAGTACATTGCCATTTCACCGAATGTGCCGCCGCTCATTCTTGTGGACTCTGCATGATGCAGATTTACATATAAGATTCGCCCAACAAACCAGGCGTCAATAATAATTCTGTTTAAGTGCTTTAGCGCATGATAGGCAAGTTCTTCTGCAAAGCTCTCGCCGTTTAGGTATTCTACGCTGTACCAAATATCGTCCCAGTCGCCACCCATCCCGTAAAAGCGAACGGGTACCGTTTCCAACACATGATAACGTACCCAGCTATGGCTGTTTGGAGACTCCCATGGGTCTCTCCAATTAGCCCATCCAAATGGGGAATAGCTTAGTAGACTTAACGATACTTCATCATCTTGTAACCAAAACATGAAAATTGCCTCAATTGTGAATGGCATCTCGGTAAACGCGCAAAACCACTGTCCGCTAATTAAAATGCGATTATCTGGAAGCATAACAAAGCCTTCAGCAGCGTTTAATTCTACCTCTTCGTCAAAAACCTGCCTAAGCCTTTCTGGGGCTATATCTAATACAGACTGGATTACAAGATAATATATAGAGTCAGCGGGTGCCTCTGCATGGGGTTCTTCGAATGGTTCGTCAAGGGATTCTTCAAGTGATTCACCAAAGAGTTCGCCATAGGATTCTACTAATGACTCATCAATGTATTCATCTATGAACTCGTCATAAGTCTCTGCCCTTAATGCTTCATGCTCAAGCTGCATTTCATGAATAAACGCCTCCGCTGCAGAAAGTTCTTGACCAAGGATATAACTTCGCCGTAAAGCAATCGCGGAATATGCAACTAAAATTGCAATGACAAGGATAAGCACCCCAATAACAACACGCTCAATATTGAAGTACCCTGTTTTCTTCAAAATGCACCCCCGTTAAGCTAATAAAAATGCCAGCAATGCCGCAAAGCGGCGAGCAAAAACACAATCGCCAAGTGACAGGGTGAAGGGAAGGCGGTGGGCAGCGGTAAGGGGTAAGCGCGTCTGGCGCAGGCGTGGGATTAGTGGCGCATGGCGGGGGCTAGATTCACCGGCTGGCTGCAAGACAGCCACAGAATCTCCCCCGACAAAGCCAATCATCCCGCGACAAGTCTAAGCGCGTCCCCTTACCGCTGCCCACAGCCTTCCCTTCACCCGGATCCTTAGCCATTTATTTCGGGCGCGCCGATATGCCTGTCTTACCAAAGCAGCAGTAAGCCAGCACATGTTGCATAGCCATCTAACTAGATTATTCGCAAATCACTTTCTGCCCCCAAAGTGCAACGCCATCCGCGGACATTGCAGCAAAAGAAGTAACCACCCGGTCATGGTCTTGAGCGAAGTTTAACAATACACGCCCAGCATAGGCATTCTCAGTAGTATCGGCATGTATCGCCGGGTCTATAAAGGTGTTAGGATTATTCCCCTTAGGAACGAAAGCACGACCAGTAAGGCTAACTACGATACACCCATCGTCCCCAAGCCGCCATGTGCCGCCTTTATACCCGCTTCGTTGCCCATCAATGGTGCCGTCGGCATTAAACTGCACAGTAGCGGATATATTTGGGATATAGTTTATATCCTGACCATGACAGATTATTTTCCACTGTCCGTGGATATCATCCGGGACAAAGCTACGCTGGGCGGTATTAGAATACCTAAAGGGCGACACCACAAACCAGCCATCATCAGTTAGAAACATCTCATGCACCCTCACCTGGTGAATACTCCTTGAATGGGCAAAACGCTGATGAAAGATTAAAAAGTACCTGCCGGTTTCTCTGTCAAAGTAAGCACTATTATGGCCGGGGGAGATATGGCCTGTTGTGCCCCCAGATTCGCCAAGTTCTTGCATAAACCAATAACTGCCCATTAGCTTGGTGCCATAGCCTTCAATTGACCTATCGTCGAAATAAGTGCCATCCTCGCCTTTTACATCTGTAATATCCTGCCCCGCTGCGTCGACAAAAGGCCCTGTTACACAACGGCTGCGGGCTATACGCATATTATAACCCTCGTGATGCATCAGCCCGCCATAGGTTACAAACAGGTAGTAATATTTAGTTTCGGGGCTATACAGCATATATGGGCCTTCGATACGGGCATGGTTTCCCCCCATAAGCTTCTTTCCATAGCCCTGACCTGGGAATGGAAGCCCCGTTTCTGGGTCAAGCCGCATAATGAAAATGCCGCCGGAAAAAGACCCGTACAGTAGCCAGAACACACCGTCATGGTCAAAAAACGCATGTGGGTCAACGCAATTTGGATGAATGGTTGCATCGTAGATTGTACCGTCCTCGCTTACGCCCTCCATGCCGGATTTAAGAAAAATGCCTTGATTGGTGTAAGGCCCTTCCAGGCTTTCGCTTATTGCAAGGCCGATATCACCAAGTGGCTTGCCGCCTTGGCAGTTGCAGTAGTACATAAAGTACCGCCCGTCGGGCATAGGCTCAATGTCCCCAGCCCAAAAGGTACGACTCTCGGACCATTCAAAGGCCTCGCGAAAGTCGTCTGGGTGGCGCATTAGTGGGTTGCCTTCATGGACATGTGTCGCAATCTGTTCCCATGCGATAAGGTCTCTTGACTTTGCCATAGCCATATGAGAGCCGAAGACATAAAACATATCCCCTACCCTAAAAATCGATGGGTCGTGAACCCGTGCTTCAATATGCGTTAAACCCATATATGCCACGCTCCTTAATTAAATATCTCATTAACAATATATCATCAATATTTCATCAAAAATACTGATAATAATCCGTCTTAATCATCCCATTAAATAGTTTCCGTTTTGCGCGGGCTTTGCGCTTAAACGATGTCTCGAAAAACTCGTCCGGTGTAAGCACATAAACACCCCAGCCTGCTTTAAACAAGCGGCCAAGGTCTGTGTAAAGCTGCTCTACTTCCTTTACCTTGCCAAGTCTTTCGCCATATGGCGGGTTTACTATTGCTATACCCCGCTCGGCGGGTAGACTTGCCTCGTTTACTGGCTTTACCTCAAAGTGGATACAGTCATCTACCCCAGCAAGTTCCGCATTGGCCTTTGCCAGGGCAACTACTTCCGGGTCTATATCCGAAGCGTAGATTTGCGGCTGGATGTCTGTTTTTATTGCGGCGTATGCGGCTGCGCGGGTTTCTTTCCAGATGGATTTCGGCACCGCTTGCCAGGCCTCGCTTGCAAACTTTCTGGAAAGGCCTGGGGCTATGTTTTTTGCACGTAGTGCAGCCTCTATCGGCAGTGTTCCGCTGCCGCAGCATGGGTCGAAAAATACGTCTTTTGGCTTATAGCGTGCAATGTCAATAAGCGCGGCCGCCATTGTTTCCTTTAGCGGGGCGTCGTTGGCCTTTTCCCGGTAGCCGCGCTTATGCAGACCTTGGCCTACCCCTGTTGTATCAAGGGTCAAAGTTGCGATATCTTTTAGCAAAGAGACTCTAATAGTGTACTCGCCACCGGTTTCTGAAAACCAGCTTACATTGTATTTTTGCTTAAGCTTTTCCACCACCGCTTTTTTGGTGATTGCCTGCACATCCGGCGTGCTGTATAGGCCAGACTGTACAGTTTTACCCATAACTGTGAACCTTCCGTCTTTGGGTATCCAATCCCCCCAGGGCAAAGCCTTTACTTGCTCGAATAAGTCGTCGAAAGTTGTGGCCTTAAAGGCACCAAGCTTAACAAGCACCCTGTCCGCGCATCGCAGCCATAGGTTGGCGCGCGCGATTGCCTCGGCGATATCCATGCCATGGGCCGGGGAAAACTCTACCCGTCTGTCATCGCATTTGATATCGGCGAAGCCTAGGTTCTGGACTTCCCATTTTACAATTGATTCTATGCCAAAGGCAGCTGTTGCTATTAGGCGTGTCATCAGTTCCTCCCAATTATACGATGTCATTTTGAACAAAGGCGGTCTGCGTCATGAGTGTCATTTTTGACAAAAGCAGCTTGCGTCATGGGTATCATTTTTGACAAAAGCGATTTGCATCATGGGTGTCATTTCTGCCAAACCTTTTAAAAACCCAGCGATTCCGCGGCTTCCACTCAAATCACTACTCAAAAACAATCCGCACTGGCGCATCCCTCGGGATAAGCTCGTCCCCTTCTGCAAGCCGATTGTTCCAGTTCGTCCCCCAAGCCAAAACTTGATTATCCATTGTCACGGCAATTACCGCACCCCCGGAACTGGTTACCTGCATGATATCAGTAGCGATAAGCTCAGGCTCGGATAAACCTGTATCCTGTTCCTGTATCGCCCCTAAATCCCACAGGTTCCCATCAGTTTGCAGCGCGTAGATAGGTTGCTCGCTACCCCGCCAATCCCAACGTGTTGTGCGCAGCAGCTTATCTACATCATCCATCACATGCACCGGAGAGGCGCTAATATCTATACCCCATGCCCAGAGACTGTTATCGCCCTGTATCGCAAACACCGTACCAGCAGAAAAATACATAGCCCTCGGCGCCTCAAAGAATGTCTCAGTAGGTATAACAAAGCGCACGCCCTCCGGGCTAACCCAGCCGGAATCATGTGTTACCATTATCTGCACAGGCGTAAGCCTAGAAAGATTTGTTCCGTCCCCAAGCTGGCCATGGACATTCCAGCCCCAGCCCCACAGGCTGCCGTCTGCACGGCTTGCAAAAGTGCTTGTTCCGTCAGAGAAAACCTCCAGCACCCCATCCATTATATAGACCGGGGCATAGCGGCTTATACGGGTACCGTCACCAAGCTGACCATGGCTATTATTACCCCATGCCCACAAGCTGCCGCTTCTTGTTATAGCAAAGGCACTTTGCTCGAAGACGTAAAATCTCGCAATATTGGGCATAAGCAAAGTAGGCTCGGGCAGTGACTCTAGAGAGATACTCGGCCAGCCAACGCCAATATGCAACGGGGGGTTGCCGTCGCCCCTAAGGCCAACCGGGCTTTCGCCCCAAGACCACAAATCGCCATCTTGCTTTAGCGCGAAAAACGCACCCGAAGACATATACAACGACGCCACATTTTCCATAACCTGCATCGGCTCTCTAAATGATACTGTGTTTTGATATGGCATACTAAATATGCTGCTATCCCACCACTCTAGGCCATATCTTGCCCATGCACTGCGCCAGTACCAAAGGACACCGTCTTCCCCCAGTGCAAATACATGAGGATAGGCCATGTAAATCGAGGCAATCTGGCCCATCACATACTCAGGCGTATCTCTATCCTCCGTACCCCATTCCCACAGGCTGCCATCTTCACGAATGGCATATGCCTCAATTTGCGAAGATACATATACTACATTACCCATTACAATACCCGGCGTCATCCCGCCATTCAAATCATATGGGTTTGTACTGCGCCCAAGCATCCCCCGCCCCTGCATATGCAAATCAAAGCCCCATGACCAAAGCCACCCATTTTCATCAATAAAAAACTGCTCCCAGTTGCTTATATAGACAAATGGCAAACTATGCGAGGCTCGCTCTATCGCATCAACCGGTGTATGCCCAAGTATCCGCGGGCGAGAACCCACCGCATAGGAAAACGCATAGCTGATATTAACGGGATAAGGGCGAAAAGTGTGTGTACCATCACCAAGCCGCCCGCCATCATTATTGCCCATAGCCCATATACTGCCGTCATTGCGCATAATAAACCCATAGCCAAAATCACTGTCGACATACACCGCTATAACCGAATCCAAAAGATGCACCGGAGACACCGCCTGCTCGTTAACCCAAAATGTCCCGCTACCATGAAGCCATGCATATAAGTTGCCGCTATTATCAACGACCAAGGTATTACTTCCAAAAGCATGAAACTCCCGCACAGAATCCAAGGCCAAGCGCGGACTGTCAACCACACTTGGGGCATGGCCTGAATCAGTCCAATACATACCCCATTTCCAAAACTCTCCGTTTACGCCAAGTGCAAACTCGGACCCGCCCCAGCCGCCCTGTGTGCCAATTCGTACATATGCAACCCCATCCAAAATCCGCCTTGGATAAAGGCTAAACCTGTCAGACCCAATACCAAGCATCCCTCGCTCGTTTTCACCCCAGGCATACAGCGCACCCTGGGTAGTAATTGCAAATGTACGCGCATCATGAGTGTACACATTTGCAATATCACCCATGACAAATACCGGATATTCGCTACGGTTTCTGTCGCCGATGCCAAGCTGGCCGCTGTTATTATGCCCCTTACCCCAAAGGCTGCCATCTGTTTGTATAAAAAAGTCATTAAGATTTCCGCGTACAACATCGGATACATCATCCAGTACATGCTCCGGGGCCGGCAATTCGCCGCGGGCACCACCTCGGGGTGCTATTACAATACTCCAAAGGCTATTATCGGTTTGCTTTACAAAAACAACCCGTCGCCCACCCCGCAAATCTGTAGCGATAGGCGGGAAAACAGCCTGGACACCTCCCATAATCAAGTATGGGTCTGTGTTATCTGTGATATACCACAGGTTTCCATTACACTGCAAAATAAAATCCCGGTGGGTAGTAGAATACACCCCAACTACCGAGTCCAGCACATGGGTAATTTCTACTTCAATGTTAATAATGTCTGACATAATTCGTCTGCCAAACTGATCCCACAAGGTATCCCGCCGCGGCCTAAATGCATACAAACTGCCATTTGTCCGCAGCGCAAAATCCCGATAGCGGCTTGTAAAAACGGTAGATACATCGCTTAAAAGAAACCGCGGGGCACCAGAATCAAGTATGCCGTGCTGCGAAACCTGGGCACCCCAACCCCATAGGCAGCCGGTATTTGTAATTGCAAAATACCCACCTTCCGCCACATATACAACGTCTTCCATAATAACCGCGGGGATAGCACTATGCTGCAAGCCCTCCCGGCGGCCAAGTTGCCCAGTCCAGCTACTGCCCCATGACCACAAGCTACCGTCTGCCTCAAGCAACATGTTTGTGCCATGCAATGTCTGTATAGATTTAACCTGCACCCCTTCGCTTCGCGCACGAGGGGCTTCAAGTTCTTTAACAATATATTCATCCGCGCACTGGCAGATAAAAGGCCCGGTTAGCGCCGCTATGGGTTGACGCGCCGGGGGGGCTTGGGTGTAGTCCTCATCTGTATCAGCTTCGCTAGGCTCGCCATCATTATAGGAAGGGGTTTGGTAGTCTTGTGCTTCTTGGGCAAGACTCTCTATATAATCATCGTCACGGTCTCTGCTGGAAAAAAGCATTACACCGCCGAAAACCAACACCGCAAGGAATAACACTGATTTCACTACCAAAGCTTTGTTTTGTTTTAACATTGCTTGCCTCCCCTTTATATGTATGCTTACACTATAACACAAGCATAGGTTGCGGCATACGCGAAGCTCAAAGATATAACAATTTTCCCATGATAAAAGCCCGATATTAATAGGGGTAAATCCCTATCTATCGGGCTTTGGTTTGTCATATTGTTGGCCATCTACCTAAACTTGTGACTTATCTTTGCATCTTTTAATATCTCATTAGCAGAGTGGCGGCTTTTAAGTCTTTCCTTCACCGTAACTGTTATATTTTTTTCGCTGTTATACCACACAGAATGACTTCCCTTGCCGCGCCGTGATAATTTAACATACCCATCTGCGGACAGTAATCGACGCACATCGTCACCATAATCAGCCATTAACTTGCTTCCTCTACATATTCAACACGCTTTGTTTCAAACGACAGCTCGAAAGGTCCCTTATAGTTGCAATTTGCCTCCAGCATATACGCGGCCTCGCTTTTATACTCAGAAAGCAGAAGTTCGAAGTAATGAGACTCTAGTATAAGGCCCGGAATATCATCTGATTGGGTATACCATATTTCAGCCTCTGGATCCCATATAACATTTACTATGCAACGCTTCACGCATCTCGTCCTTTCATAGGTGAATAGTAGGCGCAGTATATCATATACCCTTTCTTTAGCGCAAAACCTAGGTTGCCTCCCAGCTTACGTTAATACAAGTGTATACATATCCTGCCTAGCGTCAACGATATAGACCCTAAAATATCCAACTTAACACTATATTAGCTTCCAAACGAATACATTGGAACTTTTCTAATCATTCTCATGTTATAGCCTATATGTATAAAATTAACCGCAATCTTAATCCATCACAAATTTAATCTTCCCTGTAGGCAAATTTAATCTTCCTGTATGTAAACAAAAACGAAAGGCTGTGTATTCATGAAAAAAATCGTCGCATGTATCTTGGCACTTGTACTGCTTGCCGGTGCCATCATCTTCAACTTACCCTCCGGCGGTATTGCCGGGATTGCAACCCCAACACGGGTGCTTGCGGCTCCTGTCCCTAGGGAGGGCTATCTCCTTGAACCAACATTGCAAGGGATTACCGGTGTGGATACCGGCAGTGCCTTTTTGCTTACCTCCCCTGCCACAAATGCAGAAATGCCGGATATTTCAATAGACGGGCAGCCTATTCCCGTTGTTGAACGTACCGGCTCAAACACATTTCTTATAACCCCGGACGCGCCACTTAACGCCAACAGTTTATACCTGTTTAGGCTGGCAAGGCCAGGGTTTAGTGATGTCACCTGGGCATTCCAGACAACGGTACGCTTTGGCATTGTCTCAACCTTGCCGGGCAACCAGGCCACCAATGTACCCGTTGACACAGGAATCGAGTTTACTTTCACAACCGCCGGACACAACAGCATCGAAGACTATTTCACAATATATCCATCAGTAGACGGGCGGTTTATCACCCGCGGGGCAACCACCGTGTTTATGCCTCGATCACGCCTATCCCATCAGCAGATATACACCGTAACGCTACGTGCGGGTATTGGGCTTGACGGCACAAACGAAGTAATCACAGAAGACCATGTATTCTCCTTTGAAACAGAAGCAACATCGGGGACAGAGCCAAGCTGGCAGCGACGGGAGGCCTTCCGCTTCTTAAACAGATATGCAGAACTCCCCTCCTTCGAGCCACCAAGCATCAGCTTTAGCCGCAATATCCGCAATATGCAAGACCACGACACAGCACCCCCACCGGTAACTATAACTGTATACCGCTTTGATAGCCGTGAAGATGGCAAAGGGGCATTTAGACAATTAATGAACGCCCCATGGTGGGCGCATTTTGCATGGCAAAACAGCCTAATAGACACAAGAGTGCTTACTCAAGTCCTATCCTTTGAAGTAACCGAAACCGTAGGGGACGACTGGTTTGAGGTAGCATCCTTACCCGAAACCTTACCCCAAGGGTTTTATCTGATAAATGCCGCAACAGTTGATATAGTCGACCAGATGATCCTCCAGATAACCGACCTTGCGGTGCATATAATTGCCGACGACGACCGGGCTCTTGTATGGGTAAATGATATGACCACAGGCCAGCCCGCAGCAGGCGCGCAAATAACCGACCATATCGGCCAAAGCACGTACACAGTCAACCAAAACGGCACGGCCTTTATAGAGCGTCAGCTAGACTTCGATGAAGATATCACCATCACCGCAACCGACGGCAAAGAGATATCCCTATTTGCAATGGGCGGCAGCAATAGAGGCTGGTGGGGCGGCCCGCAGGTTGATGAGGATTACTGGACGGTTTTACAACTGGATCGCACCCTATTCCAACGAGACGACGATTTATACTTTTGGGGCTTTGTACAAGGCCGCGACGGGCGGGGCAGCAGCAATATCCGCAATCTTACGGCAACTGTAACCCAAAGCTGGGGCTGGGGATGGGATGCATCTTCCCGCGATGTGCTACACCGCCAAACCGTTACCGTAACAGGGGGAGTGTACTCTGGCCGCGTCAGCCTTCCAAATCTTGACCCTGGAAGCTATAACCTAGTAATCGCCTATAGTGACACTGTTCTTGGCACAATATTTTTTAGAGTGGACGACTTCGTAAAGCCACCTTACCAGATGCTACTAACACCAAGTCAGCGCGCGGTTTTTGCAGGTGAAGAAGTCACCTTTACCATACGGACAGAGTTTTTTGACGGCACCCCCGTACCGGAGTTAGGCATAAACTACGACACATGGGGCTGGCAACTGGGCACCCTTCCAAGCGGCCGCGGCACCACCGACGCAGACGGCGAGTATACCGTTTCAATCACGCCAATAGCAGGCGCAGATATTCAAGGCCGCACAAGCCTCGAACTTAGCGCAAGTGCCACCCTTCCTGAGATAGGGCCGACCCACCGCTGGTCTATGGTGGATGTGTTTGTAAATGATATCAGTGTAAATGCACGCGCAACCAGAGAAGGCGCGGATGCGTCACTTTCCATTAATGTAAACAATATAACCCTCGACCGACTAAACGACGGCACCTCCACCCGCTGGGACGACTATCTATGCGACCCAGTAAGCGGGCAAAACCTAGATGTGGTTATCTACCGGGTATACTGGGTACCCCAACGGGACGGCGAGCGTTATTGCTTTATAGAGCGCCGGGTAATACCCCGCTATAGGCACGACCGCCGTGAGGAAGTTTTACAGCGGTTTAGCCTAACAACCAACGAAAACGGCGAAGCAAGCCAAGACTTTACCCTGCCAAACCGCCCCAATGAAAGCTATCATGCACGCGTTACAACCAGAGACGGTAACGGGCGTCAAATTTCCCACAGCCTGTTTATCGGCAGAGACTGGGGGCCCTTTATGTGGCGCGCCGATGAAAATCATGTATACCTCTATAACCCCAACGACTTGGACGAAAATTTCGATATCGGTGATGAGGTAGTGCTTACTGTGAAGCGCGGCCTTGAACCCCTTACAACAGGCAGTTTCTTATTTATGGCGATGCAAAGCGGCATTATCCAATATCAAGTTGGCGACACCAATCCCTTTGCGTTCACATTTTCAGAGGAACATGTGCCAAATGTGACGGTGTATGCAATACACTTCAACGGCCACACCTATCACCATGGGTGGGATATGACCCAGCATCTGCGTTTTAACCGAGAAAGCCGCGGGCTGGACATTCAAATCACAGCCAACCAGGCAAGTTACCGGCCTGGGGAGACACCAAGCCTTACAATTACCGTAACCGACCAAGACGGCAACCCTCGTGCCGCGGATATCAATATCAGCGTGGTAGACGAGGCACTGTTCGCGCTGCAAAACTATCATGTTGACACCCTGTCAGACCTATATAGAAATGTATCCGACAGGTTGCGCTTTAATATGTCTACACACCGCAATTTTGTAAGCGCAGGCATAGATGATATATATGGTACCGGCAACCGCACGTGGGGTATGTATCAGTCCTATAGCATGGACTTTGCCGGGGACATGGCAGAGATGGACGATGCCGCAGCGGAGCCCCAAGCAGCCGGGGCTGCACCGGGGGGCGATACGCAAATCCGCGAAATCTTCCGAGATACGGCAATATTTGAGTCCCGCCGCGCAAATGCGCAGGGCGAGGCGGCGTTTTCATTCCAGTTACCGGACAATATAACCTCCTGGCGGGTAACTGTTTCGGCAATTACAAATGACCTGTATGCAGGCACGGTTACTCAAAATATCATCGTGACAAACCCAATGTTTGTACACTACACCCTAGGCAGCACATTCCTAGTAGGCGACGTGCCGACAATTGGCGTAAACGCATATGGCACCGGCCTTACCGGCGGCGAAACCCTCACATTCGAGGTATGGTGCGAAGATAACCCGCAAAATATCGCCACAGCAACAGGTCGCCCCTTCGAACGTATTAATATCCCCCTATGGGAAATGTCAAGCCCAGGCACAAACGGACTAATCATCCGCGGCCAGGTAGACGGCAACCAAGGCTTAAGCGATGCCGTGCGCCACGAGTACCGTATTATCGAAACCCACCGCCAAGTTGATACAGCCGTGTTCTACGAAGTCACCCGCAGCACTACCTTTTCGGTAGGCCAGCAAGGCATGACCAGTATCACCTTCACAGACCATGGGCGTGGGCAGTTTTTCCACGACCTACTTGGAATGCGCAATATACGCGGCGCGCACAGTGAGGGCTTACGACTTGAAGGCCTAGTTGCGGGCCGTGAAGCCGACAGACTAATCGCAGCCCACTTCCCGGATGCGGAGCTTTGGGACGGAGATACCCGTGCATTTACTCCATCCGACTACCAACGCCCAGACGGAGGCCTAGCGATACTTCCCCATGCCGACAGTTGCCTTGAGACCACGGTAAGGCTGATGCCCTTCTTGCTCGACCAGCTAAATATAGGCGCACTGCGGAATTATTTGTATTATATTTTCGAAGGCAATAACGCCGACAATAAAATGCTTGCCTTATACGGCCTTGCACTGCTTGGCGAGCCGGTACTTTTATACCTGCAAGACTATGCTCGTGTAGAAAACCTGCCAACAAGAGACATTGCCTTTATAGCCCTAGGCTTTGCCGCCCTTGGCGAGACGGCCGTCGCGGAAAATATGTACAGAGAGCGCATTGTCCCCAGTCTACAAGAAGTCGAGCCCCTAGTTCGCGCCTATGCAAACCTCGGCAACCATAGCATCTTGGAAACAACCTCAGCAGTTGCGCTGCTTGCGGCAAAAATCAACATGCCGGAAAACCTTGCACTTCATCAATATGCAAGCCGACACCGCACATGTGATTTGCTGGTAGTAATAGAGCGGCTATCCTTTATCACCCATGAGATAACCCGCCACAGCGCGATATCTGCGTCAATCACCTACACAATGTTTGGCGAAACCGTAACCCGCGACCTTTCCCAAGGGCGCAGCTTCACCCTTCGTATACCAACCCAAAATATGCACGAATTTAACCTTACAGCCGTAACCGGCCAAGTGGGTGCAGTATCCATTCAGTGTGTACCCCTTACAGAAATCGATATCATAGACAATGACATCACAGTAAGCCGCCGCTTCCTAAGGGAAGGTGGCAGGGAAGTAACCGGCAACTTCAGGCAAGATGAGGTTATCCGCGTGGAGATTTCCATCGACTATTCCCGTAAAGCCATCCAAGGTTCGTACCAGGTGACAGACTTCCTGCCCGCAGGCATTGCATTTATCCCAGGCAGCGCGAGATTTAGAAGCCCGCGCACAGGAGACTCTCACTGGACTCATGCAATAGCCGATGGCCAGCGGGTAAGCTTCTTTGATTTTAATAGCAAATTTGATGGCGTGCGTGTTTATTACTACTACGCACGGGTAATTAACCCCGGTACGTTTACGGCAGAAGGTGTGCTTGTGCAGTATCTTGGCGCACGGGGTTATATGACGGTTGGAGATGACTCGCGGATTACCGTTGAGGGGTAGAGCGATAGGCGCAGTTGAAAGATCGATGCATGTGATAGTTATCATAAAGGCACACTTATACCAAGGCGTAAGCTAAGTGTGTTACTTTCTAGGTTTGTACCAAAGGAGAAAAACCCGGATTTCCGGGTTTTTTTCCTTTGGGAGATTATACAGAGTATATGGCTGACTATATAAAACACTACCCTTGCAGATAATTATTTTTTATGCAAGGTCTTTTATTTTATAATGTGTTAAAGTTTTTTTGGAGGGATGTCATGGAGTGGCTTAAAAGAATAAATGCGGCGATTGAGTTTATCGATGAAAAGATAAATGAAAAAATCGACTACAAGGAAGCAGCCAAAATAGCTTGCTGCTCTCTTTCTCGTTTTCAAAATATGTTCCTGTTCATTTTTGATATACCTTTATCTGAATATGTGCGGCGAAGGAGGATGGCGTTATCCGCTAAAGAGCTTATCACAAGCGAAATAAAAATCGTTGACCTTGCGTTGAAGTACGGATACGAATCTCCCGAAGCGTTTACCCGCTCGTTTAAGGCTTTTCACGGGATTTCGCCATCCGACTCGCGCAGGTTCAAGAAATTTATTGATTATCCTAAGGTATCCGTCCAAATACAAATCACAGGAGGGCATTTTAATATGGAATCGCCAAACAAAATGAAGGCATACAAGGATATTTTGGTTAAAGTTGAAAGGGTTTCTTATGCTGAATCGTTTAAGGCAGTGGGCTTACCATACAGGAAGGGTTTTGCTAATATCGGAGATTATCACGAAAATTATAGGGATAAGGTTAGAAATAAATATGAGCCAACTATGGAAATCGGCATGGGCTTGTCCTATGATGAGGGCGGAGACTATATTTTTGGCTGTCGCGTTACTTCCCTTGATGATTGTATTGAGGGTATGGTAGCGGTTGATACCGGCTTTAAGAATTTCGCGGTAGTTACGTTCCGCTCGGAAAGTTTTATGAAGCTTGTGGGCGGGGAAGACGGCCCTGGGGAAGGCATGCAAACCGCCAATGAATATATTAATAATGTTTGGTTGCCGGAAAATATGGGGGATATTGATTTATACAAACCCGGCGAAATTGAACACAAGGTATTTAAAATGAATAACGGTAACATCGTAGGTGGCTGCTATCCTATTGAAGTATATATTGATGCAGGCGATACAAATCCGGAAATGTGCTATTACATCCCACTAATGGATAAATAATAGTTGACCAAGGAGAGAATCCAATGATAGACATTAAAGAAATGATAACCAAAATGAAGGAAAACGTTGTATGCGATTTCCCGGATGATTACATTGTTTCAAACAGTCTGCTTCATGGATTTACCGAGGAAGATGTCCGCATTGGGATGAAAGATTTTTCTTCTTTGCTTATTCAACTATATGATGTAATGTTGCGCAATACGGATAATGCTATAACAGAAGAAGAGGCTACGGCCAACAGTATAGGGCTTACAAATATGTATGCGGATATAAAAAAACCGCTGTCGCTATTATATGCTATGGGCGTATGCGGTAAACTGGTTAATAGCGGCGGCGGTTTGTTGATTGATGGCGGGAAGTTAAATGATTTATATAAAAAAATGCGCGGAAACAAACCTCTTGAGTATATGCGTTTGCTGCAAAAAGGCGGATTAGTTTTTTCAATAGATTTATCGGTAAAATCCTTAAACCTTAGTAAGGTGGGAGATATTGAGCTTCGTTACCCCGGCTTTCGGAATAAGATTGATATAATGCATGAAATGCATCAATCATGTGGTGAAAGTGCCGATAATGCTGCATTGATTGGACTGAAAGTGCTGGCGGAAGCCGTGTCTAAAATCAACCGGGACATCCATTTAGGTGATATAACCCATACATTTGCCAGATGCGATTATTATGCTCTATCTTTGCCTAAGAAATATATTTATGAAATGCCGGTTATTACAAAGTTCTTGCCTGACGATTATCGGGATTTTTTTGTGTATTTACACGATGCTCTACTTTCTCATAAGTGTAAATTTGAAGCAAAAATCAATATGAATGAGTATCAATTCACGTATGCTCCAAAAAAAGGAACTGCAAATATATGCTCTATCAATATATCATTTGAACGCAGTACAGTAAGGATAAACTCACGCTTGATTACCGAGCATCCGGATTTATTGGCAGAGGCACCAACAAGTATCTATGATGCAGTAAAAAATGGTTTTACTTGCTTAAAGAAAGCAGACCCGGATGCGTGCAATCCGAAATGCAGCGGTAAAAACCTTTCGTTTTCATTGGCCGGCGAAGAATATCTTAAGTGTTGGATAATTAATTTTATTTTGCCTGTTAATGAAAGTAATGAGCGTGAGTTTGTGATGAAATGGTTGGAAAAAGAGTTGTCGCTTTATGTAGAGGTTTGAGTTTGTGTAGTAGATTTGTGTGGCAGTAATATAACTTGCAAGCCCAATAAAATAGCGCATATCATTTTCGAGACTTGAAGATGATATGCGCTATTTTCATATTTTTTGTTTAACGTGACAGCCCGGCTTTTACGAGGACTTTGATATAATTTTGTATCAAAGCCGAAGTAAAAGCCCTCGTATTGACTACGACTTTGATACAATCACATACGGCTAGGAAACGCTGATTTGCTGGGCTTTCTGCATTTTGGCAGGCAACGTTTAAACATTTATTGCGGATGTAGTACGCCGCAACATACTTAAGAAGTCGGTTTTGGCAAACTCTTCAAAAAACAATTGTCGTATTCGATTAGGGATACCGCGAGTTCTTGTCCAACTGTCATTTTCCCGACAGTTCCAGCACCGAGTATAACTATTAACTTCATGTCCAAGCCGCCTCAAAACATTACCCCATAACGTCCATAATCATAGCTTTTACCATGTCTACAACCTTAGGATTAACCCTTCCAAACCGTTTTACAACAAGTGTTTGTGATAATGTGTAAATTTTATCTGCACGTATGCATGACTCTACTTTCAAATTACCTTCTTTCATATCATCATTTGAGAACACTACAGTATAAGGCTTGGTGTCAATTAATGATGTAATAGCCGCAACAATCAAATCCTCGGCCTGCCTATTATATTCCTCCTTGGACAGTACAAGCACTGGACGCCTCTTGTGTGATGATAGGTCAGTAAATGGTACCGGAACCAATAATATCTCACCTGGGCTATGCATTATTCCATACCTCGTCGTCAATTTCATTATTCCAAAATTCGGTACTGGAAACACTCAAGGTTTCCAAATCTTTATACCTCTTACTTTCGTTTCGCATCTTTACAAACAATATAAAATTAGCAATTTCAGCTAATTGTGTGTCAGGTAGAGATTCTACAAGGGTATATATTTCTTGTTTGACTGCTTGCATAGTAAATCATCCTTTCAACAAAAATTGTGCTGTTAAGCAATGTAGCATAATTATAGCATATGTGGTTGCAAGAGGATGCAGAAATTGCACCCAAAACCAACACGCAATGCATAATAACATGCTGTTGTATCAGCATTGCAGTCATTATGCCGGCTTTTACGAGGACTTTGATATAAGATTGTAGCTGTTTCGTGTAAAGGCTCTGGCTTTCGAAGAAAATGCTTATTTGGTATGTTTTGAAAGTTAGATGTCCAACTTAACTACGATTTCGTAATCGTCACTATCTCCGTCGATTTCCCCAGTATCCACAAAACCAAATGACTCAAATAATGCTTTTGATGCTATATTATCTGGAGCCAATGATGTATAAATATGGTTTGCCTTACCATAGGGCATAGTTTTTATTTCTTCAATGATTTTAGCAATTGTCTGCTTTCCATATCCTTTTCCCTGTTGACTTTTATCAAAAAGAATTCGCCAAATATAGTAACAAGGCGATGATTTATATGCTTCTGGCGCAGACGGTGGATCTGTTATATCAACGGCATTAGGTTTATCAAAGTATGTATACATTACAAAGCCAACCATTATGTCATCTTTATAAACGGCATAGGGTGTGGCAAACCCACCGTTTGCGACACTGGCATAGGCTTCCGCAAGACTCTCAACATTACTAGCAACAAAATCTGTTTGTTCTTGAGTAGTTTTTACTTTGTAAATGCATTCATCTAAATTTTTATGTGTAATCTTTTTAAGCGTTATCATTACATTCCTCCACTTTTGCGTAACATCATTATTTGTACCTTTTATGAATATTCTACGTTCTACGTTATTAACATAGGTAATTGTAGCATGATAGTGCGCAAAATTGAACATTATTAATAAATGGCGAATAACTCATGCTATGCTTGTTGCAGTCAACCGCTGTTTGCATAATCTTCGTATTTCAAGTATATTTTTGCGGGATAAACATAGTCTTATCGTAAAATAGTTTTATCGAAAATAATCATATCGAAAAATGCGTAGGGGGAAAATATGAATTACATAAACCAGTTATTTGAAGGTACAACCATGCTTTATAAGGCTGTTGGCGTATTGCAGGGTACAAGATGGGACTGCACCCCGGAAGAGGCTAGACATTTCCTTATAAGCATGGATATGGATGTTGCATTTGCTACCGGTCTGGTTGCTGATATGGAGGCAGACGGCTTTGGGCATAAAATGCATACATTGCACAGCGGCCAGCAAGTTACAACCGGCTACAAGTCTATTGCATTGTGGGTGCGCAAGTTTGGATTTGATGCAAGCTTAACACATACCGGTGACGTTTGGGTTATATGCCCTGGTGGTAACTGGGGTGTAGTTAACTGGAACCAGTGCGACTGGTATCATGACCAGTGGAATCATGCCCCTCATGCCCCTATACATCATCGTCGTGGTTTCAGCCGGGGTGGGTGTATCGGTATTGGTGCTTTTATTGTGGCGGCGATGGTATTTGTTGGAGTATGGGTTTTTACTGGTGATATATGGGCTGCGATTTTTTTATTTGAGATAATATTTGAGATTTTGATTGAGATTGCGGATATGTTTTAGCAAAACACCCCTTTATGAAGAGCGGCTATCCAGCAATCGTTGCTGTAAATTATCAAGGGCGTCTCGCCATGCTGTTATCGCGCCGTTTTCTAATAGCTCGTTCATTGCTTGCTGGTTGTAGCCGCCGGGTGTCATGTCATTTGCAAGTTCTATTAGGTCGCAGTCTTTGGTTTGGGCGGCGCGTCTGGTTAGGGCGGTTAGCAGGGAATGTATGAATTTTATCGAAGCGTCGCTGTTTACGCCTTGGTCGCTTGTAAACTTTACAAGCTCTGCAATAAGCATGTAGTAGGGGCTCATTAGGCAGCTTATTAGTTGGAAGCTGCGGGCATCTTGTATATTTGATAGGTAAATCGTATCGGCTACTGGGGCGAATAACTCTCCGATTTCGGGGACTTTGGGGTATACGATTAGGGGGCCAAAGCCGCATACTATCATGGGGAGGGGGATAACATGGGCTAGTATTTCTGTCTCGCCTGCTATTTCCTTTAGGCTAGGCAGTTGCATTTCTGCGGCCATGTTTAGTAATTTGTGGCTTTGCTTGAAGTGTAGCTCCCGTAGGGAGTCAAATGCGTTTTTTTGCACTGTGATAAAAATCCAATCCGCGGCGTCAAGTACCTCTTGGTTGGATTTGCATACTTGTGCATTTGTAAATTTTGCCGCCAGGGCTGTGGCGTTTTTCGCGCCTCTTGGGGATAGATAAAATTCGTGGTTTGTGTTTTTTATGCAAAACCCGGTTACTATTGCTGTTGCTATTGTGCCGGTTCCTATTATCCCGATTTTCATAGGTAATCTTCCTTTTGTGTCATGTTTGTTGCGGCTGGTGGATGTCATTTTGGGTAAAAGCGGTTTTGGGTCATTGGTGTCGTTTGGGGGGGACCTTTTGCTGTGAAGGGAGTGTCATTTTGGTAAAACCTTTCTTCTGTACGAGGGTGTCATTTTGGCCAAACCTTTCTTTGACTCCGGCAAGGGTGTCATTTTTGCCAAACCTTTCTCTGACTCCGGCAAGGGTGTCATTTTTGCCAAACCTTTCTAGTACATAAGAATGTCATTTCTGACAAACCTTTTGTCCACTGCTATCGATATCACTGCTATCGAAATCGCTGGAAAAACTCCCGCATAAGCCCGGCGCACTCATCCTCAAGCACGCCGGGGATTACTTTTGCCTGGTGGTTAAACCTTGGCTCTTCCAGTATATTTAATATTGACCCGGCACACCCGGCCTTTGGGTTTTTCGCGCCGTATACCACAACGGGTATACGCGCTTGAATTATGGCACCGGCGCACATTGGGCAGGGCTCGATTGTTACATAGAGGCGGCAGTCTTCCAGCCGCCAGTCGCCTATGGCCTTGCAAGCTTGGTCGATTGCTAAGATTTCGGCATGGTAAAGGGCATTGCCTCGGGTTGTGCGTTCGTTGGCGGCGCGGGCGATTATTTTGCCGCCATGTGTGATTATGCAACCGATTGGGACTTCATCTAGAGCATATGCCCGGCGTGCCTCATGCAAGGCCTCGGACATCATCAATAAATCCGATGCGTTGTAGATGAGGCTGCTGGCCTCGCGTGCCATCATAGGCATCACAATATCACTGGTATTTTCACCGACACTACTCTTGTCGCAAACCCCAACCCCTTGGCATTCCTCTGGCTTCTGGCCTCTGGTATCTACTCTTTCATCCTCACACATAGGTATCCTTCAAATGCACGTCATGGGCTCCGCCTTCGACGATACTGCTTGGCGATACACATGTTAGCCGTGCTTTTTCTTGGAACTCTCGCAAGGAAAGCGCGCCGCAATTGCACATTGTGGCCTTGATTTTATTTAGGGTTGTCGCAAGGTTTTCGCGCAAGCTGCCGGCATATGGCACATAGGCGTCGACGCCTTCTTCGAAGGGGAGGGTGCCGCCTGCTTCGTACCGCTGCCAGTTGCGGGCGCGCTCTGTGCCTTCGCCCCAATATTCTTTCATATAGTTGCCTCCAACCATTACGCGGTTGGTTGGACTTTCGTCAAACCGGGCAAAATAACGGCCTTGCATGGTAAAATCCGCGCCCATTGCAAGGGCAAGGGTAATGTGATAGTCGTGGACAATGCCGCCGTCGCTGCATACCGGTACATATATGCCTGTTTCATTGAAATACTCGTCGCGGGCAGCGGCAACCTCTATTAGAGATGTTGCCTGGCCTCGGCCGATACCCTTGGCCTCGCGGGTGATGCATATCGCGCCGCCGCCAATGCCTACTTTTACAAAGTCCGCGCCGCTTTCGGCTAGGAATCTAAAGCCTTCTTTGCAGACCACATTGCCTGCGCCTACCTTTACGGTATCGCCGTATTTTTCACGGATAAATTGCAGGGTGCGCTGCTGCCACTGGGTAAAACCCTCGGAGGAATCTATGCATAGCACATCCGCGCCGGCTTCTACCAGTGCGGGTACACGCTCTTCGTAGTCGTGGGTGTTTATGCCTGCGCCTACGATATAGCGTTTCTTTGCGTCCATTAGCGCGAGGGGGTTGTCCTTGTGGGTGACATAGTCTTTGCGGAATACAAATGCCACAAGTCGCCTGTCTTTGTCGATTACAGGAAGGGCGTTTAGCTTATGCTCCCAGATAATATCGTTACACTGGCTGATATGGGCACCGTCATCGGCATAGATAAGCTTTTCGAATGGCACCATAAAGCTTGAAATCACTGTGTCGGGGGGCATTCTTGTAATACGGTAGTCCTTGTCTGTTACGAGGCCTACAAAGCGGCCGCTTGGGGTGCCGTCTTGGGTTACCGCAACTGTGGAGTGACCGGTTTTTTCTTTTAGTTCTAGGATATCGGCCAGGGTTTGGTCTGGTCGCACATTGGAGGTGCTTGGCACAAAGCCGGCCTTGTGCTGCTTTACCCGGCCAATCATTGCCGCTTGGCTTTCTGTTGATTGAGAGCCAAAAATAAAAGAAATTCCGCCTTCTTTGGCAAGTGCAACGGCCATTGTGTCATCTGACACCGATTGCATAATTGCCGAAACCAGCGGAATGTTCATGGTAAGTGGCGGGGCCTCCCCGCGCTGATACTTCACCAGCGGTGTCTTTAGAGATACGTTTGCGGCAACGCACTCTGTGCTTGAATACCCAGGCACCAGTAGATACTCGTTGAAGGTGCGGGATTCTTGCTCGTAGAAAAAAGCCATTTTAATCGCCTCCCTTGATAAGTTTGAGGTATTATACACGGAAACTTGTATGGTTGCTATATAGGGGGTAGAATGGAAAAAATATAAATTGCGCTGACTCAAAAGGACTGTATGGAGGGAGATTATGAGTGCTGTTAAAGGTGTAGAGGTACATGATATTTTGGGTTTATCTAAACCACTGCAAAAGCTAGTAGAAACCGTGAGTAACGCTGTAGGAGCATTTTACGCACCTACCTGTGTGAGGCGAATGGCTAAAGCAAAAGCCTTTGAGTTGCAAACTATTGGCGAAGCTATGACTAGCGGCATTAACTTGCCCTCGCAGTATTCTGATGGGAAGATTTTAATTGACACGCAAGACTATAATGAACTAGCAAAACGCGCAGGGAGTCGGCTGATTTTTCAAGAACTTCAAAAACAACAAAATATTGAGTCCATAATGGATATAGCAAGTGACGAACTCGCAACAGACGCATCTGTATCAGATGAACCGGTTGATAATGATTGGGCTATTAGATTCTTTAATTCTGTGGAGGATGTAAGCAATGAAGAAATGCAGAAGTTGTGGGGGAAGGTTCTTGCCGGTGAGGTGAGACAGCCGGGGCAGTTTTCTGTTCGGACATTGGAGAAATTAAAAAATATGACGCAGAAAGAAGCTGTACTGTTTGCGAAAGTTGCAGACTTTTGCATTAGTTACGGAAATCGCTTTCAATTTATTGATATGGACGATATGCTTCTAAGGAAATATAATATTGCGTTTTTAGACCTTCTTCGACTTAGCGATTGTGGGCTGTTGTCATTAGCAGAGACTACTTTTACATTACAAGAAAATGATAGTTATACAATACACAATCAAAAACTAATTGCACACTTTTTATTCAACGGTAGTGCATCATCAGTAAGATTGAGTATATACAGTTTAACAGATGCTGGACGAGAACTTTTCAGCATAATCAATAAAACCCCGAATGTACAATACTTTATTGAATACCTCTCCAAAATCAGAGAAAAGAACATACATGTAGCTGTGACAGCACATAAAATTGAATCCATTGATGGGAATGAGATACGATATAATAAGTTGCATGATGAGTTGCCGCCACATAAAACATAATCATGAAGGTGCCACCATGACAAAAAAACACCTAGACTTCGCAATATTCTGCATAGAAAGCCTAGCAGAACATCTAAACAAAAACGGTGCAGAAATCTACACCAAGCTAACCCAAGACTCCAATCTACTAGACAACTACATTATAAATCACTACGAAGCCCTTCACACCCAAGACAAGGAATACATCGTCCAAGATATCCTAGATATAATGCACAAGGAGGGCTTGGTACCATGATGCTTTATCACGGCTCGTTTATACCAGTAGAAAAGCCCGACATATCCTTTTCACGAACTAACGTAGACTTCGGCAAAGGCTTTTACACCACGCCCATATTGGAACAAGCCAAAAGCTGGGCAAGTAGGTTCAAACGCAAACACGGCCAAAGCGTTCTCTCGACATACGAAGTCAACATAGAATCTTTACACAAACACGCATCAATCCTAACATTCAACGAATACTCCAACGAATGGCTAGACTTCATCATCACATGCCGACGCGGCAGCGACAAAAGTAACTACGACATAGTAATAGGCGGCGTAGCCAACGACAGGGTTTTCGACACAATACAACTATACCTTGACGGGCTAATAGACAAATCCGAATCTATCAAGCGACTAAAATATGACAAGCCCAACATGCAATACTGCTTCCGCAATCAAGACATCATCAGCAACCACGTAAAATTTATCAAAAGCGAGGTGCTAAAATGACAGCAAACCGCTATCTCCTATGGCGCAAGTACGGCCATGTGACATCTGCCGTAGCCGCACGCCAAAACATAGACCTACGGCAAGCCCTAGACATTTTCTATAAATCATACACCTACCAAGAAATGCGAATAGGCATCTCAGACATGCACTGCCGCAGTGACGAATACCTTGCCGAGGAAATCGAACTTGAAGGAAAAGCACATTCACTTGTGCCAAACCCGCATTAAGCGTAGAATAACCACATAAACCAACCCATCGCGCACAGCGCAACCCAAGGAGGACAATATGAGTACAAACCGCAAGCCATTACTACTAGAAAAGTGGGACTTTATAATACTGCTGGGCGAGTCTGGCGGTGGCAAAGGCACCCTAGTTGGCAACATCAAGCACTACTGGCTGGAAAACTTACACGCGGCAAGCATGGGCGATATTTTCCGCAAAAAAGCCAAGGAAGACCCAAAAATCAAAAGCCTAACAGAGCAAGGCGTGCTGGTTGACGACTCTGTATCAAGCGGCATCTTTAGGGAGTTTGCAATGGCGCACACCCCAGGGCTTATAGATGGCTACCCCCGTAATAGGCAGCAGGTATTAGACTTGATCAAGTTTATAAAAGATAATAACTGGCGCGTACTGGTAGTAGATATCCACTGCCGTATAGAAAAAATCATCGAAAGGCTACTAGCCCGCAAACGCGCCGACGACAGCCTAACAATAGTATACAAACGCCACAAAGACCATGCGGAACTGCACCCATCCGTAATGGCAGAGGTACGCACCCGTCCAGACCTTTTCGACGTAATCACCCTAGACGGCAACCTGGACGCCGAGATTACATTCAGTAACTTTCTAATGGACGTGCTACGCCTTGTAGATATGCTATATTTCTATGATATGACCGATATCCGCACAAACTTTGCCGTACGCCCAGACGAGACCACGATAAACCCAGCCCTCAACCGGTGGATATGCGGATTCCTCAAAAGCATTCAGCGGCGACTAAACGACAGCCAAGCCGGCGAAAAAGCCTCCGACGGTAGCGAGGGATGATTAGTGTCACCGGCCTAACCAAGAAATACGGCAGGTTTACTGCCAACGACAATATCTCTCTAGAGCTTAAAGCAGGCGAACTAGGGGTACTGCTTGGCCCAAACGGCGCGGGAAAGTCCACCCTAATCAAATCAATCTGCGGCCTACTGCGGTTTACCGGCAGCATCACAATTGACGGCAGCGACAACCGGTCAATCCAGGCCAAGCGGGTAATCGGCTACGCGCCGGAGATTCCCGTGCCCTACCCAATGCTTACCGTAGCGGAGCATATGGAGTTTATAGCCCGCGCATACGGCCTTTCAGACAACTGGGAAGAACGCGCAGACGCACTGCTTACCCGCTTCGAACTAGACGACAAACGGCGCAAGCTTGGACGGGAACTTTCGAAGGGCATGAAGCAAAAAGTAAGCATCTGCTGCGCAATGCTACCCGACCCAAAACTGATTATCCTAGACGAGCCGCTAAGCGGCTTAGACCCCCACGGCATCCGCCAACTACAGCGCGCAATCGAAGAAATGCGCGAAAACGGGAAGTCTATTCTAGTCAGCACCCATATGATAGACACAGTAGAATCCGCCTGGGATGTGACCTTCATAATGAAAAAAGGCCAGCTACTGCGAGAATGCCGCAAGGCAGACCAATCCGAGACTCTAGAGGAGATATATTTCTCCCTATTCGACGAAGATGAGCTTGCCGGAGATGACTAGGTTTATTCAATTTGGCCAAACCCGGTAAACCCGCATGAAACGGGGTTTTTCCATTTTGGGGAAAGGTTATTTTCCCTATACAAACATTCCAATAAAGGTGGCGTTTTGTGAACGCATTATTATACTTGCATATCCGCAGCGCAAAGAACCGCTTCCTTGCCGCGCTGCGTGACCCAAAGTTTATTGCAAAGACCTTGGGGCTTGTGTTTTTCCTTGCAATAATCGTGATTAGCACCCTTGGGTCAGCACTTGTAGAGGTTAGTATATCTGATGTTCTGCTTAACAAGGGGCTTATTTTTCTTGTATTTTTATTACCATATGGTGCCGGGCGGTTTGGCGGCAGTGGGTCTTTTGGCATGAATGATGTCAATTTTGTGTTTACCGCGCCAATTATGCCCCGCACGGTTCTGCTTAGTGGGATTATCAGAAGGCTTGGCGGGCTTTTGTTGTTGGCATTTTCGGCTATGGCAATCGTTGCGGTGGTTGTAATGATTAGCCCGGCGGCGGCGATTATTGCGTTGCCTCGGGTATCTGATGTTTTGATTGTCGGGCTTTTTGCCCTTGTTCTTACAGTTGTATGCACGCTTTTTGGCATGTATTTATTTGTTGCGTATAAGAAGGTCTATCGCTGGATAGGTCTTTTTTGGATGGGAATGCTTGCCGGGGTATTTGTGTTTTATTGGCTTGGGGCAAATATGGACGCTGTATATGGGCTTACGGGCTTACTTGAGTCGCCGCTGTTTGCACTTACGCCTCTTGTTGGCTGGGCAACGGCCGGGGCTTTTAGTCTCATGACCGGCGAAGTGCTTTGGGGGCTATTATATTTCGGCCTGCTATTGGCTGCCGGTGGGTATTTTTTTAAAGTAATCTACCGGTCAAATCCAGATTTTTATGAGGATACACTAGGCGGGTCTGCTGTGGCAGATGTGGCTGCTACATCTGTCGTGGCTACTGAGGCTGCTGTGGCTACTACGCCTACCATGACTACTACGCATACCATGTCTGCGACGTCTTTTGAAAGGGCCACAGCCTATGTCAATACTACAAGCGGTACTGCCTCTTCATACGAAGTCTCTACCCCCCTGCATGACGAGTCAACATCACAAGCCACTTCCCTTTTAGGCGAATCGTACGACCATTCTCAACTCCCCCTTCACAATGAATCTAAACCCGAGCACTCACATCCGCTGTTAAGCCGCATCATAGCCAATAAGCACGGCGCGGCCGCATTCTTCCACAGGCATATCTGGGAACAAGCACGAAGCAAATGGGGCATATTCAACACAGAAGATCTTTGGCTGATTGCCTTCGCCATTGTTTGGGGGCTATACACACGGGGCTTTGGCGCAGACTTCGAAGTAATTGCCGTACTGTTTATACTAATCGGCGTACCCAGCGGCAATATCCTAGCGGTGCTTGCGGTTTTGGTTTTTGTAACCGCAATCGCGCCCCGGTTCGACAGAGGATTTAAGGAGTTTTCAAGCCCGTATTTTTATCTGGTGCCGGATAGCCCACTTCGTAAGATTATTTGGGCTTCCATGGGGGCGGTTATTAATATCTCGGTAACTGCGGTGTTGGTTTTCGGCCTTGCCGGAGTTATTTCCGGCACGCATGTCGGGCTTGTGCTGCTTGCGGCACTTGCATATCTTTTGGCGGCCTTTATGGTACTTGGTACAAGGGCGGCGTCCAGTTGGGTTTTTGGCCTTGCTACGGGCGCGGGGAGGAAGCTTGCCGCGACTTTGCCGGTAATATTTTTCGTGCTGATTGGTTGGGTTGGGCTTGTTGCGCTATTCTTTATGGGGCCTGGGCTTTATGTGGCACTTGCGGCTTTTTGCGGGTGGTGCCTTTTAATCGGGACTGTTGGGTTTCTAATTGCGGTACGGGGCTTGCATAATGTTGATGCACCGGTTTAGCTAGGGCGTGTTCCAGTTAAAAACCATGTGGATGATTTGGTACAAACCTAGAAAGTAACACTACCGTTCCTCATAAGATGTAGTAAGCCTTGCCGAAAAATGCTTGAAGCATTGCATATTTTCGACAAGACAACTACATCTAATTGCGGTACAGAGCACACATCTCGAGAGGAAGCTTAATGGATATCTTCGAAAATAACCGCGCCAGCGTACTAAAAAAAGAAGCCCCCCTAGCCGCAAGGATGCGCCCAGCATCCCTTAAAGACTGGGTTGGACAATCGCATATAATCGCAAAAAACACCTTGCTTTACCGCGCAATCATGGCCGATAGGCTAAGTTCCTTAGTCCTTTATGGCCCCCCCGGCACAGGCAAGACCACCCTCGCCAGGATAATCGCCAGCCGAACCCAATCAGTATTCACACAAATAAACGCAACTTCGGCAGGTATCAAGGATATCCAGCGGGCAATCGAAGACGCAAAGTCCAGCCTTGCACTGTATGGCAAGCGCACAATTTTATTCGTGGACGAAATCCACCGTTTCAATAAGCTACAACAAGACGCGATGCTGCCCCATGTAGAGGACGGCACGCTGATTCTAATAGGCGCAACAACAGAAAACCCACACTTCGAGGTAAACAAAGCACTTGTCTCAAGGTCAATGGTTTTCGAACTCTACCCACTAACCCAAAGTGATATTTCAACGCTACTAACACGCGCAATCCAAGACAAAGAAAACGGCCTAGGCAATATTCCAATTAAAATCCAAGAGGGTGCCCTAGCCTTCCTATCAGACCGCGCCAACGGCGACGCCCGCACAGCCCTAAACGCCCTAGAACTTGCCGCCCTTACCACAGAGCCAGACGAAGACGGGCAAATCATCATAGACCTAGAAGTTGCCGCAGCCTGCATCCAAAAGCGCGCAATAAATTTTGATAAAAACGGCGATAATCACTACGACACAATCTCGGCCTTTATAAAAAGTATGCGGGGAAGCGACCCAGACGCCGCAGTATACTATCTGGCCCGTATGCTATACGCAGGGGAAGACCCCAAATTCATAGCCCGCCGCATAGTAATCTGCGCCTCAGAAGACGTAGGCAATGCCGACCCCCACGCCCTAATGTTAGCAATGGCCGCAGCCCAAGCAACAGACTTCATAGGTATGCCCGAGGCACAAATCCCCCTAGCCCAGGCAGTAGCCTACATTGCCTCAGCACCAAAAAGCAACGCCTCATGCAACGCAATACACACCGCAGCCGCCGATGTGGCAAGCATCACAATAAAATCAATCCCAAACCACCTACGCGACCCAGGCAAGCGAGGCGGCGGTACCCTAGGCCATGGCGAAGGTTATCAGTATGCGCACTCGTTCCCAGGAAACTATGTACCACAGCAGTATCTGCCGGACGAACTTAAAGACAAAGTCTATTACAAGCCATCTGATAACGGCGTTGAGAAGAAGATCGGCGAGGCATTAAGGAAGCTGCGACCTGATAGGGATTATGAGTCGTGATGTCAATGACGCCTGTCATATAGACGCAACCCCAGTTTTATTGTAGACTCCACCCAAAAGCATAGCAGCATGAAACATATATAATCCACCATAATCCAAGGAGGCATGACAAAAAATGAGCATAGTACGCGACCCGTCCCTGGCACCCCAAGGGATAAAGAAAATCGAATGGGTAAAAGGCTTTATGCCGGTGCTTGCCCAGTTTGAAGAGCAGTTTAAAAAAGAAAAGCCATTTGCAGGCCTGCGCATTGCAATTTGCCTGCATCTCGAGGCAAAAACTGCCTACATGGCACAAGTGCTTGCGGCAGGCGGTGCCGAAGTTGCCATCACAGGAAGCAATACCCTCTCCACAAAGGACGAAATATGTGCAGGACTTGCAGCCGACGGCAAGATAAAAGTATATGCCGTACATGACGCAACAGAAGAGGAATACTGGGAACATCTTCGCATGACATTAGAATTTAAGCCCCATGTAATCATAGACGACGGCGGCGACTTTGTTCAGCTTTTACATGGCGAATTTGCCCAATATGCCGAAAACCTACTTGGCGGCTGCGAAGAAACAACAACAGGCATTAATCGCCTTAAAGCCCGTGTTCGCGAAGGCAGCCTAAAGTTCCCGATGATGGCGGTAAACGATGCTGACTCAAAGCATCTATTTGACAATGTCCACGGGACAGGCCAGTCCGTTTGGGACAGCATCATGTACACCACCAATGTAATGCTAACAGGCCGTGACGTAGTAGTTGCCGGATACGGCTTCTGCGGCAAGGGCGTTGCAATGCGCGCAAAAGGCCTTGGTGCTAGGGTAATCGTGACAGAAATCAACCCATGGCGCGCAATGGAGGCCGTAATGGACGGCTTTAGGGTCATGAAAATGGACGACGCCGCAAAAATCGGCGAGTTCTTTGTAACAGTTACAGGCTGCAAAGATGTCATCACAAAGCGTCACTTTGAAGTAATGCGCGACAATGCCTTCCTTTCCAATGCAGGACACTTCGATGTTGAGTTTTCAAAGCCGGATCTTGCCGCCCTTTCCACAAAAATCGAAAACCGCCGCCCCTTTATCGAAGGCTATCATATGGCCGACGGGCGCATCTTAAATGTACTTGCCGACGGCAAGCTTGTTAATATCGTCGCCGGCAACGGGCATCCTGCCGACATTATGGATATGTCTTTCGCGCTGCAAGTAATGGGCGCAAAGCATATTGCCGAAAATGGCAAGAACATGAAGCCAGACCTTTACAAGGTTCCCGTAGAGCTAGACAGACAGATTGCCGTAATGAAATCCGCCGCAATGGGGCTAGGGCTTGACACACTTACACCAGACCAGGAGGCTTATTTCTACGGTACCGGGGAATAGGCTAGGCTAATGGTAGGCTAATGACTGATTTCGAATTAATTAGCTATAGTTCTAAATCTTGTCTTACCGCAACCTATATTATTGCAATTTAAAGGGCAGTGCTCCCGCATCTGTGATTGAAAATAATCACTGAGACGAGGGCACTGCCCTTGATGTTTGCGGCAGATGGTGATAGATTTTAGCTATAGCTAATTACAGTCATGGGTATTGAACACATGGATACAGCAATGCACAAGTTTAGGAGGAAAAGTAATGGATTTCTTTATTAAAATGATATGGGATTCAGACGAACATATGTGGACTGCTGTTGGTAGCCCGGGTATGGGGCTGGTGCTTGAGTCAGAGTCATTTGACACACTAGTAGAAAGGGTAAAGCTGGCTGCTCCGGAAATGATTGAACTTAACTTTGATTATAAAGGCTCAATCAATCTACACTTTATTACCGAGCGCATGGATCATCTTTCTGCGGTAAGTTGATGGGAGACTATACAAAGAAGGTTAAGAAGATTCTGTCGGAGAACGGGTTTGACTTTTTGCGGCGCGGGAAAGGCGACCATGATATTTGGTACAATCCTGTAACGAAGAAAAGTGTCTCCGTAGATGGCAAGATAAAGCTACGCACATCAGCAAACGAATTGCTTAAGGAAGCGGGACTTGGCAAGCGATTCTAGAGTCTACTCGCTTTCGTTCTCCACAGAACCTGGTTCGACAGCGACATCTGCTTCGCCCGTCGTTTCTGTCTCGGCATCGCCATCGTTGGTTTCAGACGTTCCTGCATTTGTGTCCTCGCCATCATTGGTTTCAGACCCAGCTGGTTCCGCATCTTCGCCAGCCTTGGGCTTATTTTTTCTTTCAGTTACCACACAGATTATCATCACACCGGTGGCAAGGGCCATTGGCCATATGTCCCTTGGGCCTATTATTTCCCAGCCCAATGTTCTAATATTTGCGACCATTACAATAATCCAAGCCACCATTGCAATTGACCATAGTGCTAGTATAATTTTAAATGATTTTCTCATTTGGCACCTCCAGTTTGAGTTTACCATTAAACACATTAAACTTGCAATCACAAAGGAGATACCCATGGAAATAAGAAAAACCACTAACAATGACCTTGAGGCCGTGATGGAAATCTACGCATACGCGCGGGCATATATGCGCGAAAACGGTAATCCAATGCAGTGGGGGGACGTTCACCCGCCCCAGTCTGCAATTGAAGAAGATATACGCACAGGGCGCAGCTATGTAATAACTGATGATGACAGGATTATTGCCGTGTTTTATTTTAACGTGGAAGAAGAACCAACATATAATAAAATCGAAGGCGCATGGCTAAACAATGACCCATATGGAGTAGTGCACCGCATAGCCAAAGCCCCAAGACCAACGAATGAGCATGTTCAAAATCAAAGACATACTGCTACCCAATCCATGGGTGGAAGCAGCGTTGGTGCCATAGCACTTAATTGGTGTATCGCCCAGCACCCGAATATTCGAATAGACACACACAAGGACAATACGGCCATGCTTCGCCTAATGGATAAGCTTGGTTTTACACGCTGCGGCACAATCTGGCTGGATGACCTTGGCGACGAGCGGATTGCGTTTCAGAAAGTCGTAGATTGATGGCGATATAGGGTGTGAACCACTACAGAAAACAGCCATCTTTTGGTCAATTTACCGTACAAGCAGCCCTTTTTTAACGATTGCACTAACTGCATCAATCGCAACCTTAGCCTCTTTTTCGGAGGCTTTTTTTTCGCGCAAGTAGGTGTCAACGGCCTGGTAGCCAGAAAAGAGGAATACATATACCGCCGATGCTTCTACCTCTGTAAAGCCGCGGCTTACAAGGCGGGGTTTAATTATCGGGGCAAGCCCGGTAAGCAGCCGCTGGCGTATATTATAGGCACTTGGCTGGGTGCTTATCAGCAGGTGTAATGTCTCGTCGGCTTGTATTGCCTTGTAGATAAGTGCCGATAAGTTAAAGATATGTTGATTGGACTCGTCTGCAAGCAAAGTGCGGCTTATAGATTCTATCATTACCGCGCTATGTTGGGCCTCAAGCTTCTCTAGCAGGTCGTATGGGTCTAGATAGTGCAGGTAAAACGTACCGCGGTTAATATCGGCAAGCTTACATATTTCTGTGACAGATATTTTACTTATTGGCCTTGCCCGCAGCAACGCTAAAAAGGCCTCTTTTATAACAGACTGGGTGTAACGCCGCCGTCGGTCTGTTTTTTTGAGCGTTTCGCTAGGTGCTTCTGTATATGATTCCATATCTTTTTTCAATGCAACCTCCTGTATAACAGAACAATTTTATAAAACTGTTGAGTAACACACAATGACAAAGCCATTGATTATTGAAGTAGCTGCCCGCGTGCCTATAATAAGGATTATCCTAAACAGGTGTCAATAAATCATACACCGTACCGCTTACATGGAACGGTAGTAGGGCGTGTAGCCCTAATCAAGGAGGCAAGTTAAATTATGACAAGCGGAACATGGACAATAAGTTTCAAGACCCCACTGGGCAAAAATGAGTTTGACCTAGTAGCAACAGTTGATGGCAGTAATCTTACCGGGGTTATAAACGGCAAGATTAACAAGGGTGTTGTAATTAGTAATGGCAAGGTTGAGGGGAACACAGTCTCATTCCAAGCCCCCCTAGCTACGCCGCTGGGCGAAATGGGTACGAGATTCCAGTTTGAATCAAATGGCGAGGCACTTACCGGCACGATGGCAACAATGCGTGGTACTTTCAAGGCCACCGGTATGAGGGGGATACCGTGGGCATAATTGTTGATAAATACCGTAATGGCGTAAACTTAGGGGGGTGGCTTTCTCAGTGCAACTACAGCAAGGAACATATTGCAAGTTTTATCACAGAAGACGATATAAAAAAAATAGCCGCAATGGGGCTAGACCATGTACGACTGACAGTTGACTACCCGGTGCTTGAAGATGCGCCATTTTGCTACAATAACGACGGATTTGCAATTGTCCAAAAACTGATAAATTGGTGTAAAAACTTTGAGCTTAACGTGGTGCTTGACTTGCACAAGACATACGGCTACTTCTTTGATACCCCCGAAGACAATATTTTACTCACAGATAAAGCCGCGCAAGACCGTTTTGTAGCACTCTGGCAGGAGTTTGCGAAGCGCATTGAAGGCGAAGGCGACAATGTAGTATTCGAACTGCTAAACGAAATAGTCGACCCAAACGGTGAAGCATGGAACAACATTGCAGACCGCGCAATTGCGGCAATCCATGAAATAGACCCACGTAGATATATTCTGCTTGGCGGCCCATTTCACAATTCGCCAGATGGGCTGGACACCTTAAAAATCTATGATAACGAGCATATCTTATACAATTTTCACTTTTACGAGCCGTTGCTGTTTACCCACCAAGGCGCAAGCTGGACGCCCCTCAAAGACATGAAGGCATACCAATCCTACCCTGGGAGGATGGTGCTGGATATAGGTGACGACAATAATGATGACGGTAAAAATAGCTACCCGATGGCAGATAGTCACAAATACGACAGCAGCGGTAGTCACCGGGACGCTACACAATATGACACGCCAATGTACGATTACGCTTACTTGGAAGAGCAGCTTACCCCGGCAATAGACTTCGCAAAACGCCATAATAAAGAGCTGTATTGCGGCGAATATGGCGCGATTTTAAATGCAAAACCCGAGTGCCGTGCCAACTATATCAAAGATGTAACTGACCTATTCGAAAAGTACAAGATAGGCCGCGCAATATGGTCATACAAAGGCATGAGTTTTGGGGAGGACTTGGGTCTATAGAGCCGCGTCGATAACCCGCTGCATTGCGTCCCAGTTACTCTCCATTTCGGCAACCAGCTTAAACTGGGTACGGCACCGGTCTAGGTTTTGGTTGTCATGCTTTGCGGCAAAGTAGTTGTCACCGTCAAGGAAGTCCGTTAGAAAGCGAAGGCCGCATTCAAGGGTCATCATCTTTGCGCCGTCTCTAAGGTGGGCAAGTTCGCAGGGGGTGAGACTTTCGCCGCAGGCATGGAGGAACCCGGTGGTGTAGGCCTTAAGCAGCGGCAGCGAAAAATTTACCTTTGTAAGGTCGGCCTCATCTTCCGATGCAGTAGACGCCCCATAGCGGATAGAATCGCCAAAGTCGTTTACCGAAAAGCCCGGCATAACCGTATCAAGGTCTACTACGCATATGGGTTTCCTGGTATCACGGTCGAAGAGTACGTTATTTAGCTTGGTATCATTGTGGGTAACCCGTAGAGGCAAGTCACCGGCACGGTGCAATGACATAAGGGTGTCGGCATAGCTTTGCCGCTGTAGCGCAAACTCTATTTCGGCGGCGGCAAGCTTTGCACGGCCATGCGTGTCGGCTTTAAGTACGTTTGCGAAAAGTTCATATCGGTTGGGGGTGTCATGGAAACGAGGGATGGTTTCATGAAGGGTTCCTGCCGGAAAATTTGCAAGCTGCCGCTGAAAATGCCCAAAGGCCACGCCGCTTTCTTTGAAGTCGTTGGGGCTTTGGGCTTGCTGTAGCACAATGCTGTCGGAGATAAAATCGTACATACGCCAGTATTCGCCGTCTTGATCTACCAGCCAGTGGTTCTGCTTGTTTGTTGGCTCGCTGACCCTTGATTTTGTTGGCACTAGGGTTAGGGCTTTGCGTTTTTCGTCTGTTTGGTTGGCTAGGTAGGTGGTTACGGCTTTTATATTTTCCATTAGGGATTTGGGGTTTTTGAAGACACTTTTGTTGATTTTTTGCAGGATGTACAGCCGTGGGGTGTGATCTAGTATTAGATATGTGGTGTTGATATGACCGCTACCGTAGGGTTTGCAGTAGACTGGGTCGCCGTCGGTTTTGAACAACCTTGCCTGTGGGGGTAGGTTTTTTAGCTCTGACTTATTTGCGTCCGCTTCCTTTATCTCTATGTCTTGGGCATGCATTTGGATAGTTCCTTTCGGGGCGTTTATGGCTTGCGCATATTGTTTTGGAACGCATCAAGAGAGTGTCCCTTTCGTTAGGCCGGGATAATATCCACTTTGTTTTAACTGCTGGATTGCGCTGCGTACCCCAGGCATATCTTGCGCATGGGTTACGCCATGCCATTTGTCTACTGTGGGGAGAATATCAACGGTTATACTGCCGATTGTAAGAAGCTGGCCTACTACTGAGGGCAGGTAGTATTCGCATTTTAGCGGGTTTTCTGCAATGCCTTTTGTTAAAACGGCCTCGAAGTAAGTTTCTATTTCGTCAAGCATTACGTTATCAAAACCCCACATGTTCATTGAGACTAGGGTACCTGCCGGTAGGTGGATCATTTCATCTGTGCTACTGGCTGCCGCAATAGTTTCCGCGGATGATGGGGCTTGGCTGCCTGCATTTGTCGCGTTTGTTGCCTTTGGATACGCGGCACCACCGTTATGAGGTACTATCTCGGTAGTTTCTTGTATGCTCATAAGCCTTCCGTCTTTGTGGGTACATACCCCACGGGCTACGCTGCCACTTTCTGTTAGGGTGTTTTCTATTTGGTAGCCTACCATTGCGTGGTGGGTTGGTGTTGCTTTATGCATGAGAAAGTCGTAAATCAGCTTAAACGCGCCTGCGCCGTAGAAATCGTCGGCATTGATTACGGCAAATGCGCCCGGTACATATGGCTTTGCGCAGAGGACGGCATGGCCTGTACCCCATGGCTTTGTGCGGCCTTCGGGTACGGTGTGGCCTTTGGGCAGTTTTTCTAGGGTTTGGTGGGCGTAGGTGATTTTAATTGATGGGTGGCTGCTTGAATGGCTGCTTTGGTGGTTACCGCGCTTGGCGAAATGCTCTTTGAAATCGGCTTCGTTTTCGGGCTTTATTATGATTACGGCCTCTTTGAACCCGGCGCGTGCAGCGTCGTATAGGGAGTAGTCTATGATTATATTGCCGTCGTCATCTATTGGCGCTATCTGCTTTAGCCCGCCAAAGCGGCTGCCTAGGCCTGCGGCCATTATTACTAAGGTTGGTGTTTTCATATTTATCCTCCTGGTGGGTGGGGTAGTTAGGGCAATGTGTTACTTTCTAAGTTTGGATCAATGGAGAAAAACCCCGTATCACGCGTTTTCGATACAAATGCATTCGCAAATTTTACTCGGCTTGTGGGGTTCACATGTTCAGTATCAATAATGTTATCCCGCCAACAAGACCTATAAGAGATACAAGCCCCCCGGCTAGGCCGGTTGTAAACATAAACGGGCTTATTGTAATGCCGACAATCGCAAGCAGTTGCCATATGCGTCTAGTGTGCCTTTTAATGATAATTTTATCACTTGGCGCGAGCCGACTGTCAGCAAGGCTTAGTATTGCGTACTTTCCGGGATATGGGGCGTTAAACTCCCCGGCCTTTATATATGCATAGCCAGGCCCGCCGGACGGCGCGTTCATGCTATGTGATGAAATCAGCCGAGTCTCGTCTATTGGCGCGCGGGCGTCAAAGACTGCTATGGAAAATTTGACTTGCGTCCCGCTGCCAAAAGCGCGGTAGCGGCTAATGAAGAATGCATATCGCCCAGGCTTTGGGATATCCAGGGTCACGGGCATTTCTTCCGCGCAAAACTTAAACCGCCAGCCAAAAAGAGGGGCAAAAAGTAATATCACGCAGAATATAAGCACAATAACGCCAACAGCGGACACTAAATCTGGCATGGACAGCCCTCCCTGTTATACGACCTACCGTAAGTAGATGCTATTACATCTTATGAGGAGCGGCAGTGTAAAGCTTCTTGAAAATATCCAGTACATGGTGGGATGCACCAATTAAATCTGCGCGTTCGCATACTGCAAAGTGATACCGTAAGTACAGCGAGAACTCTTCGTCGTGCATATCGTCAAGTGCTGTGGGGATAAAGCGGGAAAACAGGTCTGTGCCAACAAGATGTAGCCGCTTTGCGTTGTCGAATACAGACATGGTATGCGTTATATCCTCTGTGCGTACCAACTCGAAGATATCCTCGGGTCTTGACTTTGTCGCAAAGCTAACGGGATCGATAAGCCCGCGCTGTATCATGTCCGCCACACTAAATCGTTTGCGGCTAAAGCCCCCTTCCACGATGGATGGGTCGCCTTGGCAATAGGCCGCAAAGACTACGCCGCCAGGCTTTGTAACCCGCAATGCTTCGGAGATTGCCTGGCGTTTTTCCTCTACTGTGTATAGGTGATAAAGGGGGCCAAGTAGTAATGTCAACTCGAAGATTTCGGCGGCAAACATGGATAGGTCAAGGGCATTGCCTTGGGTTATGTTGATTTGCTGGCCTTGGGTCATTTCTTTGCGGAAGATGTCAATGTTGTGTGGCACAAGCTCAACGGCTTCAACGGCATAGCCCATTTCGGCGATTGCACGGCTGTACCGGCCTGTGCCCGCGCCTATTTCTAGGATTTTTGCTGTTGCGGATGCGGCCTTAGAGTCGTCCGTTTTGATGGCCTTATCAAGGTTGGGCATATATTTCTCTAAATATCGCATCGTTGTTAGAAACTCCACCAGGCCAGGGCGCGTCACTAGACGGGATTCCTCGTCATAGTTACTGTAGTAGTTGGTTATGATATCGGAAGAGGCAGGCTTTTCGGTTGCGCTGGCTTTTGCCGTGACTTCATGCTGAAATTTTTGCACAAATGTGAGAGGATGGCTCTGTGCCGGGGATTCTGCGTTGTCGGATACTTGGGGCGGCGAGTCTATATCAGCAAGTTCTATCCAATATCTTTCGTCAATCTCGGCACCGGCTATTGCCAGACGCTCGAATACACCGCCGCAGGCTTTTATTGTGCCGCGGCTGCCGTGGTTGTCTATATCGCAGCAAAGCAAGACTTTCGTAAGGCCAAGCTTGCGACACGCCTCCAGGCATAGGGCAAGCATAGCCTTGGCATAACCCTTGCCCCTTTCTAAGGGGCGTATTCCAAAGCCGATATGTCCGCCATGCTCGGCTAGGTAACCTTCTTTTAAGTAGTGACGCAGGTTAATCATGCCTAGAATCCGCGGGTGGCCTTCACGCATCAGCATAAACTGGTCTGCTTGCACATATTTTGTGCCTTTCGGGATGGTTTCTTTTTTTGTCAAAGCATGGCAAAAATCCACCCATTTGGCTATGTCTGTGGCCGTATCAAGGCCGCTGTCGCCGTGAGAGTGGTCGTCGTGGGATAGACATTCGTCGCGGTATGCGGTTATTTCGGGGATATGCGCGTGGGCTGGTCGTACTAGGATGAGTTTTGACATTGGTAGCTCCTTTTGCAGTGATTCGAAACATTTAGCGAGGCTTGCGTGTAATTGCAATCATATAGCGATTAACTTACGATTTCAAGCCTAATGCACACTGCCGCTTACGCGCAAACAACCCTCCGCAAACCCCGGATGTTAGGGGCACGGCAAGCAGCATCCCAAAACTGCCGACCAGTGCGCGCAGTATTTCTACAATAATCAGCTCAGTATTCAAAATCTGAAACGCCGACGGTGTCCATATTGCCGCAACCAGCACCAGTGAAAGTGAACTACCGATATAGGCCAAAATCAATGTATTAAGCATAGTCCCAAGGATATCCTTGCCGATGCTAATGCCGGATTTAAACATTGCGGCAAACTCCGTAACACCGCCTGCAATTTTCAGCTCCCATAAAGACGATGAAATAGACATCGCCACATCCATAATCGCGCCAAGCGCGCCAATTATAACCCCTGCAAACACCAGAGACCGCGCTTGGATTGGGGCATCGGTAAGCCAGAGAAGCATTTCTGTATCCCGGTCGATAAACATGGTAAACCGCAGGAAAATATCCATCAAAAGCATAAGCCCCCCGGCCAGAATTACCCCACCAAGGCACCCAATAATTGCACCGGCTGCCTTACGATTAAAGCCTATTACGATAAAAAGAGTAGAAAGCACCGCATATATGCATACAATTATCGTGGCAACATAAATATTGCGCCCGCCAAGTATTGCCGGGATAAGCACAAGAAACACCGACATACATGTAAAACTAAGTGCGACAAGAGAGTTAAACCCTTTTAGCCTGCCAAACCAGATTATCAACGCGAAAAACACCGCCGCGAGGATTAGCAGGTAGTTAATCCTCACATACTCCACAAAGAAAATATCATAGCCGCCCTCAAGCCACAGCATTATAATGCGGTCGCCAATCTGCGGGGTTATTTCGTTAAGCACCCGGTAGCTTTCCCATGACCAGGATAGCGAAACATCTATATCATGCCCACGAAAAGGCCCCCAAAGTGCGCGTACAATAAAATAATCCAAAGTATCGGTAAACTGCGGGTTGCGTGCGCGGACTTCGTCCTGTGGCAAGGTAATGATTTCGGTAATCCGCCCAGGAAAATATCGAGGTCTTGCGCCAAACCGGTCAAAGGTTTCCAGGCCATAGGTTGCGATGCGGTTGCCGATTATTAGGAAGATTACAGAGAATAACAATACGCTGATGTATAGAAGACGCTGGGTTCTCATGGGGGTATTGGAATCGTCTTGAGGCTTATGCATGACAGAAGATTCACACGCAATAAAAGCCATATCCGACTCCGAAATCATTGAAATCTTCGAAGTTGGGTATGGCTTTTTTATACGGAAAATCATGCTTGCATGCGGTTTGTCACACAACTCGTTGCCTGATTTCATTACTTTGCGGCATTCTTTGCGGCCTGCTTGGCTTTTAGCCGGTCAAACTTACTTTGGATATTTTTAACCCTTGTGGCGGTGCCTTCAGGGTCGGCAAGGAAGCTTGTGCCTTCTTTTTTAAGCACATGGCCTTCTCGGCAGCCCTTGGGTAGGTCTGCCCGTTGCAACTCGCATATTTCACCGGTTTCGGTATTTTCCAGTACGGCAATGCCTTCTTCTATTCTGTCGATTACCCACATGGCTAACTTCTCCTTTGGATGATATAGTCATTCACCTTTAAAACCGCCCCAATGCGCCGGTCTTTTTGCCACCTTGGGGCGATTTTAAAGGCGAATGACTATAACTGCGGCAGATCGTATGCTACGCGCCGTATCTTCGCACGGTTGTGCCGTCGGTTATTAGCACAATGCTACCCTCAAGGTCAGTGCGCAGCACTTCGATATCTCTTTCCGCAAAGCGGTCAAGCACTACTTGATGAGGATGCCCGTATTTATTGCCTTCGCCAACGGAGATTACAGCAATTTCGGGGTTGATTGCATCAATAAGTGCCTCGCTTGAGGATGTTCGGCTACCATGGTGGCCTGCGAGCATTACATTAGACCTAACATCCCAGCCATTGTCCAGGATTTCTTGGTCTGTTGGGCCTTCGCCGTCGCCGGTGAAGATAAAGGCCGTTTCGCCGAATCTAAGGTGCAGCACGACAGAATAGTCGTTAAGGCTGCTGTAGCCGCTACGGTTTGGGTGCACCACAGTCATTTGGATAGGCCCGGCAGAAAGAACATCTCCCGCATTGGCAAAGTGAATATCTACATCGCGCTCATCAATTGCATCAATAAAACGCTCGAATGTGCGGGTTGTATGGGTAACATCGGGCATCCAAACGCTGGTTACGGGCATTGCCTCAATGATACCCGCAGCACCCCCTATATGGTCTGCATGGGGATGGGTGCCAACCAGCACATCAAGTGACGTTACACCAATAGACTCAAGATATGGCAGGATAATTCTCTCGCCATTGCGTGCGCCGCTGTCTATAAGCACCGCATGGCCGCCGCCTTTTACAAGTATTGCATCCGCCTGGCCAACGTCAATAAAATGCACTTGAAGTTCCCCGTCGACATCTGCCGTAGGTGGCCTGTCTTGCGCATCATCTTGGGCTTGCCGGGGTGGGGCTTCGCCTTCAAGTATCCCGTCAAGAAAGCCAAATTGCCAGGCCGCAATGCCTATGCCTATGATTGCTACAATGGCAACAGCTATAAGCCATTTTGGCATCTTTTTAATCTTGTCCTTTTTCGACTTGCCGCCGCCGGTGCCGCGGCCCCGTCCTCCACCGCTTCCAGAGCCCCCCCCGCGGGTGCCTTTTGCATCACGAATGGAGTTTTTTACGTTTCTGGCTGCGTTAACCTTGTTTTTCACCTGCTTTGCAGTATTTAGCTTGTTTCCTAAACTCATAATTTATGCCTCCTTCGTCGGCCTTCGTCGGCTGAACTTATGTACTGCAAACGTGGCTGGGTAAATCATTGTTTTTATTATATGCCAACATTTGGCCTGCTTGCAACAACATAAAGGTTTCAATAGACGCATAGATACAACCTTGGCAAATACCCATGTTGCGTCACTTCGTTCAAACTATAATTAGTGGTGCGGGGTAAACAGAGAGAGTAGTATCTGATGTCAATAGTGGTATACCCTCTGATATTGCTTGTGCCAGCATAATCCTGTCAAATGGGTCTTTGTGAATATCTGGCAGAGTTGAGACGGTAAGGGTATGCTTGGTTGTAATTGGTATCTCTTCATAGCCGTTATCTAGCAATCCGTTATACAGCATATAAGGGTCTACGCGAAAATCAGCGCGGTTTAAGTTTTTTTTGATGACTATCTCCCATATGCTTGCCGGGCTAAAATATAGTTGGTTAGACTTCTCAATTACATATTTTTCTGCATTTGGTGGCAGTTTGCCTGCGGCACTCCACAATAATACACGTGTATCTAACAACAATTTCACTTTAAGAATCCCCCAAACATTTCCGAAATCACCTCTTGTCCCATCTGGTCAAAGTCTTCCGGCACTTCAATTTGTCCAGATAAAAACCCAACGCGCCCGGTTTTAACGTCTGCTGAGGTGAATGGAATCACCTTTGCCATAGGCTTTCCAGCTTTTGCAATAATAAATGGTTCCCCTTGGGCTACTTTTTCTACTAGCATTGATAATTTGGTTTTTGCTTCGTGGATATTTACTTGCGTCATGGGATGCTCTCCTTACTAACATATTAAACTAAGGTGATGGACTAAGTCTATCATGCTACCTGTTTATATGCAATTACTGTCTTGCATTGCGAAATGAGTAAGCAAAGCGATGAAGGCAACTACGCATTTCGAATTTCAAGTGCATTCGTTTACCACAGGTGCCCGCAGGCTAGTGGGACTAATTTACTGTACTGCATCCTGATATAATAATACTGCAACAATAAAATTGGCATATATATCCAACAAACTTTGTTGACATGCAAAAATCCCCGCAATTTGGGGTTTTTCCATTTTTGATAAAGGTATTCACGCAGTCATTTGGCAACAACAAACATTCGACAAATCGTCCGGATCCTAAGCTGGTGCTTCCTGTTATATATTAGACTGACATGACAAAGCAGGCATAAACCGGAAGTCAATGTGGTTGTGATGATTTGCCCTAAAGCCTTCAACCCCGCATAAAACGGGGTTTTTCCATTTTGGGGAAAGCTATATGGTATGCGGCAGGCAGCTAAATACATAACTAACAAGGCATGACGCACCCATTTTGGCTGTTGGCCACGCATGTAAATACAAACAAAAATATTAACTATCCTTGCATATAAACTATGCAAATCGTGAACCTGGAAATTAATGTGGCCTCAACCATTTGATTAAAGCTTCAAACCCCGCATAAATCGGGGTTTTTCCATTTTGGTCATAGGCGATTTTAATCAAAAAATCACAAACATGTAACAAAAATGTAACATACATGTATTTCACCTATTGCCAAGCACCGCCGAAAGTGGTATCCTTTGGTTGCGCAGAGTTTGGCATATAAAAGATGCTAATGACATATCATGACATATTGCCAGGGGTACTTCGGCGGGTACTAATTGTGCGCAAATAAAGCAATAAGTGGCAGCAAATAGCAATATATTTAGTACATAAGATTCAAATGCAGTTGATTTTACTCTTACAGCGCGGGGGTGCTTATGTGTGATTTTAGTATGTGGACTTGAGAGTCAGATACTAGAAGCACCGGTTTTTTTGTGGAGTAAAATGGCCATTTAAGTTTTTAATTATTGGACAAGTTGTTATGTGTACATCGTGTTTTTTGCTGCCCTGGGTTTTGGGATATGCCTAGGCGGCTTTAATAGTTTTATTTTTAAGTTTTGAAGGGAGAATATGTTATGAAAATTATCAAAAGGTGCATGGCGATGGTATTGTCGCTATGTGTTATTTTTGGGGTTGTTGGGACAGTGCCTGTATTTGGCAGTGCCTCAGCAGCAACTCGTTGGGCATATGTTGCACATTCTTCTGGGGGTTATATAGCGGAAAGCACATACCGTCCTCCAGGAGGTACACATGGGCGATTTACACGGGTTACAAGTGTCGCTGAAGGCGGTCAACTAAGGGTTGAGGCAGTCGCTATGGGCAACTATTATGTATTTAGTCACTGGCAGATAAATAATAGTTCGTTTAATGGCAGCAACTCTTTAGTTGGTGCCAGTGCTTGTCCTACGGCTGGTATCCGAGTTTTATATCTCAATTTGAATGCTGAACATTTCGCTTCCTCTGACAACTCGGTTCGAGTTATAGCGGTATTCCGCGATACCAGGGTTACCCCACCTCCGGCACCGCCGCCAAGATTTATGGTAAGCATTGGCACACAGGTTGCGGGTGGTACGGTTATAAACAGCTCAAACCGGGTGTATTTTGCGGGTGAAGTGACTAGGCAAATAAATTTCCCCCCAGCCCCGGCAGGAGCAACTGGAAATCCAACTGTATCTGTGCTTTCTAATGGGGTGCCTATAACTCCAAATCCAATAATAAATCCAACAGGCATCACATTCACAATGCCATCACCTGGCGCAAATGTTGAGGTTATATTCTCGTGGGCAGCAGCCCCAGGCCCTACATCCTTTACCGCGACTATCCATAACAGGCATGGACAAGCCCCAACCACAGAAACACGCCTTGCTGGTGAGCTCATAGATCTTCAAGCTACATCGCCTGCTGGTTATCGTTTCACACATTGGTCGGTTGATGCTCCGCATTCTGCGCTTAGCAGCAATTTTCACAACCTAAACAGTGCCAATACGCAATTTACTATGCCAAGCAATAACGTAACTATACGCGCAAACTTCGAGAGTGCAAGCAACATGGTAATCATAAACAACTCCCCCAATACACCTGGCGCGACATGGGGAGGCAGCCCGCTGCAAACAGTTGGCGGCAACCAACAGTATGGGGCACAGGTGCTTTTGCATCCAGGCACAAAGGCGGGATACAATTTCGCTGGCTGGCATTCGGATGACGTTACAATAAGGGGTACTGCTGGCGCGCGCTATTTCATTATGCCAAGCCATCAAGTATCCGTTACAGCACAGTGGGTACCCGCTGGAACACCAAGCTTCAATGTTACTATCAACATGAATCGCACTACAAGCGATACATTTGTTTTGCAGAATGTCTATCGTGGTGTTATTGTCCCCCTACATGCCGAAAATCGGCCGGGGTACCGCTTAAACAATTGGTCTATTGTTCCGGCAACAGTACAGATTAATAATGCCAACAGCCCTAATGCATCTTTCGTGATGCCTAATAGCAATGTTACGGTTACGGCACATTGGGTAGCCCTCTTGCCTCCCATGGCTGCGCCTCTTCCGGTTCAACCAACAGCGGAAAACGCAACATACGCCAATTTGGTGTGGACTGTTGACGGTACAGGTACAGGGCCTTACAGGATATATGTTGGAGGACAACCTACTACACATATAGTCAACGCAAGAAACTTTGACTTAGGGATACTTGGCCTTGGTGTAGGCTCTCACGAAATACAAGTAAGGGCACTTGCGGATGGCAACGTAAACTTTACAGAATCCGAACTCAGCCCAATCCGCGTCTTTAGAGTCAACGAGACACCTCAAAGAGTGCCGTTAAATACACCAACAAATCTTTCGCTTAACCTAAGCAATGTATTGACATGGGGTGCTGTCTCCAATGCAGTCGCATACCGTGTATATGTAAATGGTCGTTATGTATATACTCATACAGGAACCACACGAAGTGTTGACCTAACTACACGAGTACCGGCCCCAGGCATAACCGCCCCAGGGACACACAATATAGTAGTTAGGGCTATAGCTGCCCCAGGCTCAAATTTCCTGGACTCAAATGATAGTGCGGTATATACACACATTGTTCAACCACCACCAGGAGAATATATAGTAACACTGCGGAATGCATCATATTGGGAACAACCAACCGCACCAAGATTTCCTGTGATCACAACTCCAGTTGGCACAGGCAATACATTTCTTCCCGACACCCCTATTGTAATAAATCACGGCACAAGAGCTAATTATAGATTCACATCGTGGACTTCTAACCCCTCGATCACTATCACAACTGGGCTTGACGGCAGCGCGACTTTTATCATGCCGCCATTCCACGTAGAAATCACAGCCAACTGGGTACGCAATGAAATTGATACAGATCAAGTTGTTATCAGAAATAGGTTGGCCGATTCCTTCAACGAAACCCCAAACCCAAGTGCACGACGTGACAGGCAGACAATATCTGGGCTAGAGTTTGCTCATGGCCACCAGCATGTCACTGTGGATGCAGGCACAATATACGGGTACTACTTCGTCCGCTGGGCATCCAACCCGCCTGGATTAGTAACTGAGGCAAACCGCCGCAATTCTGTGCAGACCTTCGTAATGCCTCCGCAAGAGGTAACACTCACAGCATTATGGCGGCAAGTTCCAGTGGGGACTCACACTGTTTCGATAAACCATTCTCCACATTTGCGCAGCAACGAAACCGTTGTACAAGGCACAGTTCCGGTACGCCTTTATCCTACACCTCCTACCCATACAATTGGCTCAACCGTGCATGTGCATGTAGCCGCTAGACCGGGCTATACATTTACCGGCTGGTCTGTATCTCCCGCATTTGTAACATTGGGGGTAGCAACAGCAACATTGCCCGCAAGCGCAGTGCATTCGGCGTCATTTACCATGCCAAGCGAACCCGTAACAGTAACAGCCAACTGGGAACGCGCGGCCAATATACTAACAATTGCCAACTATCCGGCACTAGGCGGCAACACCCCAAGGCCGGTTGGGCAAACAACATCGGGTGTAACCCATGCCCAAGGCAGCTATGTAACAATCGCAGCCGGCAACAGACCGGGCTACAGCTTTAACCGCTGGGAACCGGCAAGTGCTGTAATGGATGCTACAAACCCATATACCACACTTCGCATGCCAAACAATAGCCTCACCGTTACCGCCCATTGGACCGCCCAGCCAAACAGGCTTGACGCGCCAATAAACGTTAATATTACAGGCAACACAGTAAGCTGGAATCATGTCACAAACTCCACAGGTTACCGCATATATGTAAACGGCCAACCTGTAACCGGCATGAGGCCAAGGGCATATGGCAATACGTTTAATCTGGATAACTTAAGCCCGCGCCTTGGCGTTGGCACACATTTGATACAGGTTAGAGCTATAGGCGGCACAAACCATACAGATTCGGATTTAAGCATGGCTCGCAGCTATGTCATCACACCGGCCGCCACCCCTGCATCAACCCAACCCTCAGGCTTAAGCCTAGTAGGCAGCGTACTACGCTGGAACCCGGTAGAGGGCGCGTCCCATTATTATCTATATGTAAACGGCAACCGCCGTACTGGTATAAGCATACCTCAGTCAAGTAACCCAACCTTTAACCTTGCAACCCTCAATCCAAGGCTTGCAATCGGGGTGGGCCATGACATCCAAGTGCGCGCAAGCGTACCAAGGGCGGGGACAACAAACCTACTCTCCAACCTAAGTGAAACCAGGCGTTACTACAATGCAGTGCCACCACTTGGCACCCCACGTAATGTTCGCATCGTAGGCAACCCAACCCTTATGTGGGACTTTGACCCAAGCCCTAACTTAGTAGGCTTCCGTATCTATGTAAACGGTCAAGCAGGCCCACAGGTAGGCCCTCATGTCCGCAGCTTCCCAATAGCTAACCTTAACCTTACCGCCGGGGAGTACCTTATCGGTGTGCGTGCAATCGGCAATGGCAGCGGCAATACGGATTCATATCTCAGCACCTTTGTTCAATATGTAAGCACAACTATCCCTAACCTTGACGCACCAATTAATCTAATAATCAACGGCAATATCCTTACTTGGAACCCAGTACCAAACGCCGTAGGTTATAGGGTATATGTAAACGGCCAGCCAAGCACCGCTGGTATCATTGGCAGCACCTCCTTTAACCTGGTCACTTTGGGGCTTGGCGCGGGCACCCATTTGATACAAGTGCGTGCAATAGGCAATGGCACAACCCACAACGACTCGCCAATAAGTGCCTTTGCCACTTATGTGCTTGGTAACCAAACTGTAAATCCACCTGGCGGCAACTTACCGGCCTCTAACGCCCGCACAAACAACCCACGCCAGTACATTGTAGTGTTTAACGCAGGCGACGGCAGTTTCCCTGCCGGAGAAGACGGTCTTCGTATGGGACCTTCCGGGTTTGTGATAAACAGCTTCACCAACACCCCAACCCGCGCAGGTTATACCTTTGGCGGCTGGCAAGTTGGTGGCGCAGCTGTGTCACTTCCGCTGACAGTTACCGGCGACATGCAGCTTAACGCAATCTGGAACCGAGTCGAAACCCCAGCAACGGGTTCGAACATCGCCCCAAGGGGCAACCCACAAACCAGCGGCTTTGGCTTGCTTAATATCGGTGCTGTGGTAGTCCTTACCGCGCTATCCGTTGTTGCAGTCAAGTTGCTGGCTAAGAAAAAATCTAATTAGTGAAGGCAGATTATTTAAAGCAGATTAAGGCTGTGCCGCCCTTGATGGCGGTAATATGCCTTGACAATACACCGTATCGCAAGTAGATGTTGTCTTGTCGAAGGTATGCGCGCTTCAAGCTTTTTTCTGCAAGACTTACAACATCTTATGAGGGACGGTAGTATACGGCCTCATAATCCCCCTTCAAAAAAGCAGTGATGCCGCATCTGGGAGTGATGAATTCCCGATGCGGCATCACTGCTTTTATAGTCATTCACCTTCAAAACCGTCCCACTGCGTCGGTCTTTTTGATAATCTAGTGAATTATAGCGAATCAAATGAGAAACAGTCCCCGGCCGAGCCGAAAACGCGCGGCAGTAGGCGCGTTCTTCGGCGACAGACGGGACTGATTTCGAATTAATTCGCTATATGTAATCGTATAGCCTAATATGTAAAACTTTGCTTGTTCAGTAGGCGTCAACCCAGTATAATGCGCATAACACATAAGCATGAAGGTGGAACGGACATTTTGTTTAAGGGCTTGCTTCCGAGGAAGGAGGGTTGTTGTACTCCATCCGAAAGGAGGTGACGCGCTATGACGACGTTTGAAGCGATTATGATTATGCTGACTTTTGGCTTGCTGATTGTTGCTATAATTACGCTTGTAATCTTACTCGTTAGGCACCTTAAAAGAAAATAACCGGCCCCTTCTGCCGAGGGTATAGCCGGCTATTTTCACAGTAAACGATACTAAGCAAGCCCACCGCCTTTGTCGCGGTTGTGCCAGAGAGACGTTTGTAGTTAACGCTACAGCGTCTCTCGTTTTTATTATGGATTTATTATACGCTGCCTATGCTTGATTGTCTACAATTGCATAAGTACACATATGCATAACGATTGTCGATATATGTAAAATTTGCTTGTTCCGCATGCATCAACCCAGTATAATGCGTACAACACATAAGCATGAAGGTGGAACGGACATTTTGTTTAAGGGCTTGCTTCCGAGGAAGGAGGGTAATTGCACTCCAGCCGAAAGGAGGTGACGCGCTATGACGACGTTTGAAGCGATTATGATTATGCTGACTTTTGGCTTGCTGATTGTTGCACTCATTACGCTTGTAATCTTACTCGTTCGGCATCTTAAAGGAAAATAACCGGCCCCTTCTGCAAAAGGGTTTAGCCGGTTATCAATACAACTAACATTTTGAAGCAAGCCCACCGCCTTTGTCGCGGTTGTGCCAGAGAGACGTTTGTAGTTTACGCTACAGCGTCTCTCGTTTTATTCTATGGATATTATACGCTTTTCATACCCAACTGTCTAGCACAATATGTTAATATACCCAGCCTAATATACCGAGCCAACCAAAGCTTACGATTAAATTACGATTACAAGCAACAGTTGAACCGCTCATGTTGGCGAGATATAATAAACACGAGTCCTATTCAGATATCGCATACTACCGTTTTTCACAAGATATTGTTTCATACGATATTATCCCACATGAATACTGTCTCACAAGCTCCACACATAGAATAAGATAGTACAGGATATAGACGAAATGGCTATGTATAGCGATTTCGTTTGAAATCAGCACCACCAGGGGGAAACCATGCTTATTGTGCAAAAATACGGGGGGACGTCGGTTGCCAATGCCCAGCGTGTAAACCACGTTGCCCGTCGCATAGCGGACGCCTATAATGCAGGCAATAAAATAGTAGTAGTGCTATCAGCCCAAGGCAGTGTAACAGACAGGCTACTGCAAAAGGCACATGAGATAAACCCAAAGGCAAGCAAACGAGAACTTGATATGCTACTTGCCACAGGAGAGCAACAGTCCGTGGCACTAATGGCAATGGCGATCCACAACCTGGGGCTTCCCGCAATTTCACTAAACGCGGTGCAAATTGGGTTTGCATCCACCGGCGAGCATGGCAATGCCCGTATAAAAAGCATCGAAACAGGCCGCATTTATCTTGAGCTTGATAAAGGTAATATCGTCCTAATCGCCGGGTTCCAAGGTGTAAACAGTCAAGGAGATATCACAACCCTAGGCCGGGGCGCATCGGATACAACGGCTGTGGCACTAGCGGCGGTGCTTGGCGCAAATTACTGCGAAATATGCACGGACGTTGACGGCGTTTACACCGCAGACCCACGAGTCATCCCAGGCGCGAAAAAGCTGCAAACAATAAGCTATGACGAAATGCTGGAGATGTCATGCCAGGTGCTTGTAAACCGTGCCGCACAGATGGCAAAGAAACACAATGTGCGGCTGATTATCCGCAGCAGCATGACAGACGAACCCGGCACAGTAATCTGCCATCAAAAGGAGGCCTCCAAAGTGGAAGATCTATATGTAAGCGGCATGTCTATCGACCGGGATGTAGCCCAGATATCCATACAAGGCATAACCAACAGCCCAGGCGCGGCCTATAGGGTTTTCGCGCTGCTTGCAAGGGAAAATATCTCTGTAGATATAATACTGCAAGCCCCCACACAGGCGGCCGTTACAGACATAAGCTTCACAGTAGCAAAACAAGACCGGGACGGAGCAATATCCACACTAGAGGCCAATAAAGAGACCCTAGCCTATACAACCCTAACCCATAACGACAACCTGGCAAAGCTGGCAATAGTAGGCGCAGGCATGACCACAGCCCCAGGTGTTGCCTCAGCAATGTTCGAGGCACTGTACGAGAATAATATAAATATCAAGCTAATCTCAACATCCGAGATAAAAATCACCGTGCTAATAGACGACAAACACACAGAAAAGGCCAAGCAGGCTGTACACGACAAGTTTGCAAACATGATGCAAGAGTAGGGCATGACGCCCTAGATGCAAAATCCAGTGTGGATGATTTGGTACTAACCGAGAAAGTAACACGAAAAATCCGCAAAAATCAATAAATTAGCCGATAACGGAGGCCTAACAATATGAACCCCTTCACATGCGCAATAGTAGGTGCCACCGGCATGGTAGGCGGCATGTTTATTAAAATCCTAGAGGAGCGCAAACTGCCAATCTCCACACTATACCCCCTTGCCTCGGCACGCTCTGCCGGGAAAACTGTACAATTTAACGGCCAGCCTGTCACAATCGAAGAACTTACCCCCCAGTCATTTGACCGAGGCATAGACATAGCCTTATTCGCAGTAGACGACGAAACAAGCCGCATATACGCGCCAATTGCCGCTAAGAAGGGCTGCGTAGTAATTGACAACTCTGCCGCATGGCGCATGGATGCAAGCGTCCCTTTGGTTGTGCCGGAAGTAAACGGCAGTGATATCGCAAACAATAATGGCATAATAGCCAACCCCAACTGCTGCGCGGCACCCACGGTTATCGCGCTAAAGCCACTGCAAGATGCATACGGCCTAGACCGGGTAGTAATTTCAACATACCAGTCAGTATCCGGTGCAGGCGTCGAAGGTATACGCGACCTTGACGTCACAATCCAGGGCCAGGAAAAATCATTTTTCCCGTACACAATTGCCCATAATCTAATCCCCCATATAGGCAGCTTCGACGAAACAGGCTACACCGGCGAAGAAATCAAACTAATGGCCGAGATACAAAAAATGCTGCACCAGCCAACTTTAAAAATCACAGCAACCACAGTGCGCGTACCGGTCTATACCGGCCACAGTCTAAGCATCAACGTAAGCCTAAAAACCCCATTCGAAATGAAAGATATAAGGCGCGTACTAGAGACCGCGCCTGGGGTTATACTATATGATAATCCCGAAAGAAACATCTACCCAATGCCAATAACAGCCACAGGCAACGACAATGTATATATCGGCAGGCTACGCCCAGACAAAAGCTGCGAAAACGGCCTAAACATGTGGGTAGTAACAGACAACACCCGCAAAGGTGCCGCAACCAATGCCGTGCAAGTTCTGGAACAAGTGCTTACGAAGGAGGCATTAATTAATAATGGACAGCTACACCACAATAAACGCAAAAGCAATAGATAGCTGGGTAGCAGAAGGCTGGTGCTGGGGTCGCCCAGTAACCCCGGAAGACTGCGTAAAGGCCCGCAAGGGCGAATGGGATGTGCTACTCACCCCAACAAAGCCCGTGCCAAAAAACTGGTTCCCCCCATTTAAAGGCACAAAGCTACTAGGTCTAGCCAGCGGTGGCGGCCAACAAATGCCCATATTTTCACTGCTTGGGGCTGAATGCACCGTCATGGACTTATCCGATAAACAACTGGAAAGCGAGAGAATGGTAGCAAACCGCGAGGGCTATTCGATTGAGATAATAAAGGGCGATATGACCCTAGCCTTCCCTTTTCAAGACAACAGCTTTGATATTATCTTCCATCCCGTATCCAACTGCTATATCGAAGATGTATACCATGTATGGCGCGAGTGCTTTCGCGTACTAAAGCCGGGGGGCGTGCTGCTTTCCGGCATGGACAATGGCATAAACTATTTAACAGAGGAAGACCAAGGCATGGAAATCGTCAACTCCCTACCCTATAATCCACTAAAAAACCCCGCTCAAATGGCCAAGCTAAACCCCGAGGAAGACAGCATCCAATTTAGCCACACCTTTGACGAGCAAATCGGCGGCCAACTAAACGCCGGCTTTATAATCACCGGTGCCTACGAAGACTATAATTACGACCCAGACGAACCCCAACAAGACGCGTTTTATCGGCTAAACATACCCACACTTTGGGCAACTAAAGCCGTAAAGCCACTGTAGGTGTAAGGTGCAGTATATACTACTATTTCTAGAGGGTATAATAACCTTCATTTCGCCGTGTTTGCTACCGATGCTTCCGGTGTATGTATCATATTTCGCCGGCGGCAACCAACGCAAGCCTTTGTCAAACAGCGACGGCTCGGACAAGCTTACCTCAGATGGACGCAACCAAAATAAGAGCCTTTACAAGCCAGTCATTGACGCCGACAATCACAATATACCCTCCGGCAAGGTGCTAACAAACGCCATAGGCTTCGTGATAGGCTTTACCATAATTTTCGTAGCACTTGGTGCCTTCGCTGGCAGCATAGGGCGGTTATTCCTCGCCCATGCCACGGCGGTTAATATTATTACAGGCTTTATTGTCGTAATCTTTGGGCTTTCATATATGGGGCTATTTTCGCTACGCATCGCACCATTTGCGAGTCACACGCGACTTAGGAGGCTAGTTCAAAAGCCACAGGGCTTCACGTCCTCAGTAATCTTTGGCGCAGTGTTCTCCATCGGATGGACGCCATGTATTACGGCATTCCTAGGGGCGGCACTTATGCGGGCATCCCAGCAAGGGTCAACCCTTGAAGGTATGCTAATGTTATTTGTCTATTCCATGGGGCTTGGGCTGCCATTTATAGCAAGTGCCGTGCTAATAGGGCGGCTAAAGTCTGCCTTTGAGTTTATCCAGCGGCATTATAGGGTAATCAATGCCTTATCCGGCGGGTTTCTGGTGCTTGTTGGCATCCTAATGATGACCGGACTTTTTGGCCGGTTCTTAGCCCTGTTTTCATAATTTCATATAAAACGAGCATACCTCACCATAGGTATACACACAATAAAAGGAGTTTGTCATGTTAAATTCAGGAAGCAAATCAAGGAAAATGTACAAAAAAGTTGCCGTATTGTTTGGGGTGCTGTCCGTAATAGTGCTAATTATGGGTGCCGCAATAGCCTATGACTGGCTGGTAACAAGAACCGGTGAGCCGGATACCCTAATCGCTGGCGATCATGTTATTACACATACCGTAACATGGGGGCCGGACGGCCTGGTAGAGGATACACATGGTTGCGGCTATGACTGTGACGATGAATGTGAGATAAGCCCGTTCTTTCGCAGAGATATCAACATCCAGCCCAACGAAAACACATATACAAACGATACAGAAAATGAAAATGATACGGAAAATGTAAACGATATAGAAGATGCAAGCGCGCAAAACCCAGAGACCCATCACGACATAGACTACGCCGATATCGCCCCCGACTTCGCACTACACGATGCATACGGCAATGAGTTGCGTTTAAGCGACTTCTTCGGCAAACCAATTGTCCTAAACTTTTGGACAACCTGGTGCCCATCCTGTGTGCGAGAAATCCCCTATTTCGACGCACTATACGCAGACATGGGCGAAGAGGTACACATAATCAAAGTAAACCTGCCCTCGGCCAGGGAAACACGTCAAGCTGTAGATGACTTCATGGAAGCAGGCGGTCACAACTTCCCCCTATTCTTTGACGCAGGCGACGGCGCAATTGAATACGCTGTAAGATTTATCCCTATGACATTTTTCATAGATGCAATGGGGCGCGTAGGCGCGTACACCCAAGGTGCGGTAAACGAAGAAATTTTAGCCAGTGGCCTTGCTATGATTGGCGTAGGATAGGCGGCTTTGGTCTTTCGCGCGCTTTTGTCGGCAAAATGTCCGAAGTGACAGGGGGATACCGCTTTTCTCCGCACTTCGGCTTATGTTTAGGAAGCCTCAAGCGAAGAAAAATGCCATTTATTGCAGATTTTCATCTGCATAAATGGCGTTTTTCTTGTCGCTTGAGTCTCCCTAAACGCCTAGTACCGGCAGAAAAGCGGTATCCCCCTGTCACTGCTGCATTGCGCTGATGAAAGGGCGCGAAAAACCGTGCCGCCTGCGATATGTAGTGCGTATACCCTATATCAGTGGCAGGCGAATTATAAACACTGTAGTGTTTTACATACGCAGGCGGTTTTAAACGCTGCAATGCTATACATATGCACACGGTTTTAAACACTATAATGTTTTCATATAGGCAGCGCGCGGTGGTGGTGTGGGCGGGTTGAAGCTCTTTCTCGCACCTGTGAAGGCATGAGAAAGACCTAGGCTACTGGAAAAACGCAATTTCTGCGGATGACAATCCGAACAGAAATAGCATTTTTCCTAGCCTAGGGCTTTCTCATATCAGCCGTAACATGTGCGAGAAAGAGCTTCAACCCGCCCACACCGCGTGCCGCGTGCTTATTGCCAAGCCGTGTCCCGTATGCTATATTCCTCGCGAAAGACGTAGTGACATTAGGGCATTGCCCTCATCAAAAGGAGGCATCACATGTCAGGCATCTTCAAACAAACTTTAAGTGTCAGAAGCATTGTGGCAATAGGTATAGGTACAGCCCTATTTTTCCTGCTTGCCAGATTTGTTTCTATCCCGGTGTTTGCTAACACCATGATCACCTTCCAATATGCGCTGCTGGTGTTTTTTGCTGTGCTGTTTGGGCCAATTGTTGGTATGCTTATCGGGTTTATCGGCCATGTTCTTGTAGACTTTTCCTTCCCATGGGGCCTTTGGTGGAGCTGGATAATTGTATCCGGTTTTGTTGGTTTCGCCTTTGGTTTTATTATGAAGGGCGTAAACGTGGAAGAAGGCGAGTTTGAAACCCGTCGGGCTCTCATCCAGTTTTCCATTGGCGTTGCTATTACTCATCTCCTTGCATGGGTACTGATTGCGCCAGTGTTGGACATCTTAATGTATGAGCAACCTGCAAACCGTGTGTTTACTCAAGGCGTTATTGCCTTTGCCGCCAATGCTGTTACTACCATAATCGTTGGCGCACTTTTGATTCTTGCATACAGCAAGGCCAAGCCAAAGAAGGGCAGCCTTTCAAAAGATTCGTAGTGATTCGTAAGTAGGGCGTGTAGCCACTAATAGCTTATACAAAGGGGATTTGCATGAGCGAGCCCGTTATTCAATTTAAAGATTTCAGCTTCCAATATCATGCACAGGCCGCGCCGTCACTTGAGGATATTAATTTATCTATTTATCCTGGCGAAAAGGTGCTTATTGCAGGGCCTTCGGGCAGTGGCAAAAGTACCCTTGCCAACTGCATCAATGGGCTAATTCCCTTTAACTACAAAGGCGAAATTACCGGCAGTTGTATCATTAGTGGCAAGGAGACCCGTGACCAAAGCATCTTCGAGCTTTCTAAGATTGTTGGTACCGTGCTTCAAGACACAGACGGTCAGTTTGTTGGCTTAACCGCCGGTGAGGACATAGCATTTTCCCTGGAGAACAATTGCGTACCCCAGGCCGAAATGCTTCCTCAAGTTTCACGCACCGCAGATTTGGCAGGGCTTGGGGACGCTTTTCTTAAAGCGTCCCCTTTTGATTTGTCCGGCGGGCAAAAACAGCGGGTAAGCATGGCAGGTGTAATCGTTGAGGCGGTGCAAATTTTGCTTTTTGACGAGCCTCTTGCAAGCCTAGACCCGGCAACAGGCAAAACAGCTATAGAGCTAATCCAGCGGATTAAAGAGGAGACCGGCACAACGGTAATTATAATTGAGCATAGGCTGGAAGACGTACTGCACCGGGACGTTGACCGGATAATTGTAATGGCCGAAGGCCGCATAATCGCCGACATGCCCCCGGCAGAGCTGCTAAGCGGAAGCCTACTTCCGGAAACCGGTTTAAGGGAGCCGCTATATATCTCCGCGCTAAAATACGCCGGCGTAACCATAGACCCAACCATGCAGCCGGCACGTATCGGCACCCTTGTACTATCGGAAGAAAACAAGGCAACAGTACGAAAATGGCATGAAGAATCACCCCCACCGACACCCAAACCCTTAGGCGAGGTGCTGCTTGAGCTTGAAGATTTGCACTTCGCTTACGACGAGGGAAGACGCGCAATAAGTGGTGTGGGCTTTCAAATAACCGCCGGAGAAATGACCGCAATTGTAGGCACCAACGGCGCGGGCAAAAGCACCCTTGCCAAGCTGGTCTGCGGCTTTGAGACGCCTCAAACAGGCATAATCCGCCTTAGAGGCCAAGATATCACCCAAAACAGCATAGCCGACCGGGCAAAGCATATAGGCTATGTAATGCAAAATCCCAACCAAATGATATGCAAGCCCATGATATTCGAGGAAGTAGCAATGGGGCTTAGGCACCGGGGCATTGACGAAGACGAGATAACCCGCCGTGTAGAAGCTACTTTGGAAACCTGCGGCCTTTGGCCTTTCCGCAAGTGGCCGGTTTCTGCCTTAAGCTATGGCCAAAAAAAACGGGTGACAATAGCCAGCATACTAGTGCTTGAGCCAGAAATAATAATTCTGGACGAGCCAACCGCCGGCCAAGACCACCGTCACTACACAGAAATCATGGAATTTTTGCAAACCCTGCAAGCCCGTGGCGTCACAATTTTGCTAATCACTCATGACATGCACCTAATGCTAGAGTACGCGCCAAGGGCATTGGTTTTCTCCGCCGGAACTCTGCTTGCGGATATGCCATCGGCTGATTTGCTTAACGACCCCGCGCTTTCCGCGAAAGCAAGCTTAAAGGAGACTAGCCTCTTTTATCTTTCGGCGCAAAGCGGGATAAAAGACTCGTCAGCATTTACGCGGCGATTTGTAGACTATGAACAGACACGCGCAATTTCATCCCAATCACATGACATAACGAACTGTATTTCAAACACGGCGTCGCAGCCAACCACAGGGGGAGACGCCTAATGGCAAGAAAAACCCAATTAAGCTATGTAAGCAAAGACACCCCCATTCATAGGCTATCAGGGGCAACCAAGCTTCTGATGGTACTATTTATCAGCATCGCGGCAATGATTACATTTGACACCCGCCTGCTGATTTTCATTGTTACCCTGTCCTTTACGATGTTTATAGTAGCCAAAGTGCCATGGCGTGACATGAAGCTGATTATCATCTTCATGGGCGCGATTTTACTGATGAACACATTAATCACATATCTATTCTCCCCGGAAGAAGGCGTGCGCATCTTCGGCACAAGAACCGTGTACGTGGAAATAATAGGCCGATACACCATCACAAGAGAGCAGCTTTTTTACCAATTTAACCAAACCCTAAAATACATGGCAATCCTGCCCCTTGCCATTGTTTTCTTCGTAACAACAGAGCCAAGCGAGTTTGCTGCCTCCCTAAACGCAATACATGTAAATTATAAGATTGCCTACTCTGTAACCCTAGCCCTGCGCTACATCCCCGCTGTCCAACGTGAGTTCCACGAAATAAGCCAAGCCCAGCAAGCCCGTGGGGTAGACCTTTCCAAAAATGTAAAACTAACTACCCGTGTAAAAGGAATGCTAACGATTCTATTCCCCCTAATAATCACCAGCATAGACAAAATAGAGCGCATCTCCAATGCAATGGAGCTGCGTAGCTTTGGCAAAAACACGACCCGTACATGGTTTAGAGCAAGGCCTTTTAGGCCGGTGGACTATGTAGTAATTATCGGCTGTGCACTTCTTATAGTTGCCGCAATCGCATTATTGTTTGTTAATGGCGGCAGGTTTTATAACCCATGGGTAGAGTAATTTCGCTTGTTTGTTTCATTTGTTTCATTTGTTTCGCTTATTTCGCTTGTTTCGTTTGTTTCATTTAAGGCCAAGTTTCGCCTGTCAACAAACAGCCTTGCTCGACGATTTGCATAAGGAGGCAACATGATAATCTGGATAAACGGCGCATTCGGCGCGGGCAAAACCACCACAGCAAGCAAGCTACAAAATCTACTGCCAGGCTCTTTCATCTACGACCCGGAAGAGGCTGGCTTTTTTATTCGAGGCAATGCCCCAAAATCATTCTCGGAAGGCGACTTCCAAGACATTCCACTTTGGCGTGAAATAAACTATCTAATGCTAAAGACCTTAGCCCAATCCCCAACAACAATCATAGTCCCAATGACTTTGATAAACCCAAATTACTACAACGAGATAATCGGCAAACTACTTGCAGATGGCATAGACATCCGCCACTTCATCCTGTACATAGACAAGCCAACCCTAATCAAGCGGTTAATGCAACGGTCTTTTGGATTTATTGATAAAGAAAAATTCGCAATTGATGCAATCGACCGTTGTATGTATGCGTTTGAAAATCATATCACCGAGATAAAAATACCCGCAGATACAAAAAGCGCGAAGGATATTGCGTTAGAAATAAAAGAACTAATCCAATAGCCCCTGGCACTGGCACTGGCACTGGCAAAAAAATGCTACATGACATAAGGCGAATGCCGTGTCAAATTCCTGGTTACTGTGTAAGGAAGTGCTGGCTACGCAATAGAGGAAAAGGCACCCCCGTGCTGCGATCGAAAAAATAATCACTGCACGGGGGTGCCTTTTCCCTATTGATAGCAGCAATGCATTATACAGAGCATTAGATTGATAAGCTTTGCAGGCGGAAGCACCTCTAGGGAATGCAGAATGCCCCTTGGCATCGAAAAAATAATGCCATTGGGGCATTCTGCTTCCAGCCCTACCATGTGGCTATATACGATTGCGGTTGTAGTGTCTGTTCGCTAGTCGTTGCCTGGCGACTATTGTGTGCTATGAAAGCCATTACATATGACGATGTCATTTTTGCCAACCCATTGCAAGCCGTAGTGGGCATAGCACATGAACGCGCCCGCAACAAACCACAAACCACCATTTTCGATAGGCAACAGCCTACACCGTAAACGCACGCCCCCAGCACCTCCCGGCAAGCAAGTGCCCAGCTGGAAGCATAATGCCACCTATGGCATTATTTTTTCGATGCCGAGGTGGCATTATGCATTCCCCAGAAGTGCTTCGCCATTGCAAAGCTTATCAATTCAACGCACTGTATAAAGCCTTGCTGCCACTAATAGGGAAAGTGCCCTCCCGTGCAGTGATTATTTTTTCGATCACAGCACGGGAGGGCACTTTCCAATTAGTGCGCAGTCCATCTCTATAACAGGGCGAGCAATTGCCAGCGCACCCAGCATTGCGAAACATTACATTCGCAGCACTTTCATAGCTATCAAAGCACAAAAATTGCGCAATTATAAAGGCCGTTCAAGGGAAATCCGCCCAAGCTTACCGCCACGATATTCATCCAAAAGCGTAATAGCCGCCCTCTCAAGGTCAACAACCCCGCCCTTCATCTTAAAGCCCCGCGCATCCCCAATCTCTTCTAGGATTTGCCGTGGCATTTTTGCGATCCCGCCTGCGTCTGCACCAATCTTATACCGTGCCACAATTGCCACAGGGTTTATATCAAGTAAAATTTCAATCAAATGCTCGGCCAGGGTAATACGGTCAAGTATTAAATCGCTTACCGCACCAGAAATTGCAAGCTTAATCCCCACTTGAAGGTCTTCGAACTTAGGCCATAGCACGCCGGGGGTGTCCATCAAGTCAAAGTCCGCTGCGTCTTCACCGCTGCGGCTACCGCCCCGTGATTGCAAATCCCGCACCATAATCCACTGTCTGCCGCGGGTTACACCCGGCCTGTCCGCCGTTGCGGCACTTGCTCGGCCTGCTAGTTGGTTGATAAACGTTGATTTGCCCACGTTTGGGATACCTACAACCATTGCCCTAATCGGCGCGGAAATGCGTCCTCGTTCTTTTTGCCGGTCTACCTTGGGTTGCATAATCTCACGTACCCGCTCTGCTAGGGGTTTTATGGATGCACGCTGGGTAGAGTCCAAAGCCAATGTAAAAAAGCCCAGCCGGCGAAAATACGCCTCCCACTGGGCTGTTACGGATTTATCGGCTAGGTCTGCTTTATTTAAAACCAAAAGTCGTTGCTTACTCTCGGCAAGTTCGTCTATGTCGGGGTTTTTGCTGCTAAGTGGTAGACGGGCGTCCAATAATTCGATGACAACGTCAACCATACCCAGCTGGGTCTTAAGCATACGTTTTGTCTTGGTCATATGACCCGGATACCACTGAATCTGCATTATGTCACCTGTCCCCAAGTATTAACCGGCCAGATGCGCACAAGCACCCGTCCGATAATATCATCGCTTGCAATCGTTCCAACTGTGGAATACCGGCTGTCTTTGCTGCCGTTGCGGTTATCACCCAGCACAAAAACCCGTCCTTCCTCCACAAAAACAGGAAAGGATACATTGCCCCCAGACCACACCCGCTCATAGGAAAAATCGTCCTCAAGAGGCAGCCCGTTTACAAGAAACTGATCCCCGTCAAAGTCCACAACATCGCCGTAAACACCAATAACCCGTTTGATATGATACTCAGACGGGTCTCCTGGATAGGGGAACGCAACTATATCGCCAACTTGGGGCTCTCCAAATACAATTGCGGCACGGTTAAGCACAACCCTGTCGCCGTCGGCCAAAGTAGGGGTCATAGAATCGCCGGAAACATGTGCTACCCTAAAGATATACATGCGCAGCACAAAAAACAGCAAGAAAGCAAGGCCTATGGCAATAATCCATTCCAATAGGCCTCTGACGACGGGGTTTCCTATACGGTTTTTAAACATTACTGGGCTGCTTTGGCTTTGGTGTAGATGGCCTCTTTAACCTTAGCGGCTTTACCAATCCTGTCGCGAAGGTAGAAAAGCTTAGCGCGGCGCACAACACCGCGGCGCACAACTTCGACCCTGTCCACACGTGGAGAATGCAGCGGCCAAGTTTTTTCGACGCCAACGCCATATGAAAGACGCCTTACGGTAAAGGTCTCGCGAAGGCCGCCATGCTGACGCTTAAGCACTACGCCTTCAAACACCTGGATTCTTTCTTTTGTGCCTTCAACGATTTTGGCGTGTACGCGTACAGTGTCGCCAATATTAAAGGCCGGAACGGTTTCTTTCATCTGCTCTTTTTCCAGCTCTTTTATCATGCTGTGCATATAAATGCCTCCTATATAATTGAGGGTACTGCCCTCAAGCTTCGAAATGGTTACGGCAAGGCAGTATTATACAGTTATTAATATATTGCGTCAAATTTCTATACTACTGTTCCTCATAAGATGTAGTAAGCCCTGCCGAAAAATGCTTGAGGCGTTGCATATTTTCGGCAGGGCAACTATAGCGAAATCAATGAGAAACAGTCCTCGGCCGAGCCGAAACGGCGAACGCTTCAACGCCGTTTTGGCGACAGACGAGACTGATTTCGAATTATTTCGCTATACATCTAATTGCGGTACAGAGTATAAGACATAGTCTAAGAATTTGTCATAATCAAGAAACATATTCAAAAAACTCTAGCCGCTCGCCATCGGGGCCGTCGAAGAAAACATTTTTCACGCCGCCCAGAATAGGTACTTCACTTACAGTAGACGCATCAATGTTTATGCCTTGGGCAATAGCGTTTTCAATTGCCGCTTGTATATCGTCCACTACTACCGCAAGGTGGTCTACAGGCCCGGATGCGCGCTTTGACATATCTTTTTGCTCGATAAGTTCTACGAGGCATGTGCCTGCGCTTAAAAACGCTAGGCGGATGCTGGGGGCTTCTTCTTTGTCTAGGGTAAAGCCTAGACGCTTGTAAAAGTCGATGGACTTTTCAATGTCTTTTACAAAAATCCCTATGTGCGCCAACCCGGTTATTTTTCCTTTGCTCATTTTGGCCTCCTGTGGGCTATCGCCCTTTTTTTTGATTTTACAGTAAAGCTGGGTGGTTTGCAAAAATACATGTATCGCTACGTGAGTCTTGTTTGATATAGGCTTACAGCGGCGAGAACCGCGGAAGCAGGTTGGAGGCTTTTTTCGCACATGTTACGGCTGATGTTGTACAGCCTCTGGCGGGGAAAATGCCGCCTGCTGCGGATTACCATCCGCGCATACGGCGTTTTCCCATCGCCAGAGTCTGCACAACGCCTTCACAGGCGCGAAAAAAGCCTCCAACCTGCTTCCGCTGCCTACCACGTGTAAGGCTATATGTAAAAGATAGCCTGCCAGTGCGCTATGCATGTGATATTGCACTCGGCTATGTAATGTGATGACGGCAGTATATCGGTTCTAGCAATGCCTAGACAAATACGGATGTATTTAGCGCTCGTTATGACAATTGGCAATGTGTCGATTGCAATGTCCGCATGATGAGAGTCTCGTTACGCATCGAAAACAGAAGGGCTCGCCATCTCATATTGCGAGATATTGTATTGACATATATATCCAGCGACTATTGCGAACATCCAAAATTCGTTGGAATTTGGGGTTTTTCCATTTATGACAAAGGTTATTATGCAGACATTTTGCAGTGCATTGAAGTTGGCAATTGTCGCATTCAATATCGGTGCTTCCTTAACTATAGAAGCACTAAGTCGTACCTTGTCACAAAAATCTACACCGCGTTAAGACAGTTGTAACGCTTAGTGAATACGTTACACCGCGAAGCTATGCTTTTAATATAGCCTTGCGAGTGGTAGGCAGCGGAAGCGGGTTCGAGGCTTTTTTCGCACCTGTGAAGGCGTTGTGCAGACTCTGGCGATGGGAAAACGCCGTATGCGCGGATGGTAATCCGCAGCAGGCGGCATTTTCCCCGCCAGAGGCTTTACAACATCAGCCGTAACATGTGCGAAAAAAGCCTCGAACCCGCTTCCGCGGTTCTCGCCACTGTAAGCCTATGCTAAATTAGATTCGCGGGCTGTAGCGTCTTCACCTAGCATATGACTGACCACTCGTGCGCGATTCCATACCACTCATGCACGGTTTTTATTAAAGCATGTCACATGTGTTAATCTGTATACATAAACAAAAAAGAGGTGAGCAAATGCAAACAAAAAAAGAAAAACCAACCTTCTCCTTACGCCAAAACATTGCATATATCACAAAGCGCGCATGGCGGCTGGAAAAGTGGATGCTTATAGGCATCGCTATACAAATACTCCTTGTGGTAGCACTTGCCACGACGGCAATATTCCTACCGGCAACTGTTGTAGAGCAAATAACCGCCCAGGTAGAGCTTAGGACGCTGGTTATCACAGTCCTAGTATTTACTGCGGCACTTACAGCAATGCACGCCATCAACAGCTACATCGACGCAACGTCCGCAACACGAAGAATTAAGCTGCGCGCCACAATGTCATTCGAACTCCTTGAAAAAGTTATTGCAACAGACTATGCAAACCTGGAAGAAAAACGCTTCACAGACGCACGACAAAAGGCAATGGACAATCTTTTTAATAATAGCGCATCCTCAGAGGCGATATATATCACAATGCGAGACTTTGGCGCAAACCTTCTGGGTTTTGTTGTGTACATTGTGCTGCTTGCGGCAATCAACCCGCTGATTATGGTAATAACGGCGGCGACGGCAGTTTTTGGTGTTATTGCTAGGCAGTGGGCTAACAAATGGCGGCATAACCATGACGATGAACTTACCGGCCCCCAAAAGCGTGTGTTTTATAGCAAGGATGTCGGTGCAAATACAAATATGGCCAAGGACATAAGGCTTTTTGGCATGGTGCAATGGGTGCAGGATATCTTCGACGCCAACTTGACCCTTGCGTATAGTTTTCATCGCAAGGTAGGTATAAGGCAGTTTATTGCCGATATTGTAGGCGCGGTTGCCGCCTTTATGCGGGAGGGCGTTGCATATGCATATCTTATTTGGCTGGTGGTAAGGGGCGACATCTCCGTTGACGGCTTTGTTCTTATGTTTGCCGCTGTTGGCGGGTTTTCGACATGGGTCATGGGCATTTTAAATGAATATGCCCAGTTAAGCTTCCATAGCTTAAACATCTGCCGGATACGAGAGTTTTACGAGTATCCCGCAAAGTTTAAACGGGAAGAAGGCAAGTCTATCGCAGCGGAAAAAGACACCGAGTATACCCTTGAGCTTAAAAATGTAACCTTCCGCTACGATGGTGCCAGTGAAAATGCCCTGGAAAACATTAACCTAAAGATAACCCCAGGCGAAAATCTGGCAATAGTGGGGCTTAACGGCGCAGGCAAGACCACAATTGTCAAGCTGCTTTGCGGACTGTACGACCCGACAAGCGGCCAAGTGTTACTTAACGGCCAAGATATAAAAACCTATAACCGGGATGATTATTACAACCTATTCACCGCCGTATTCCAAGAATTTAATATATTACCCGTTTCAATTGCTGACAACCTAACCAACGAGCCTGCCAGCCCCGACACAGAAAAGCTAAACCACTGCATAAAAATGGCCGGCCTAACAGAAAAAATAGCAAGCCTGCCAAATGGCACAGACTCGCTACTCATAAAAGATGTCCACACAGACGCCATAGAACTTTCCGGCGGCGAAACCCAGCGGCTGATGTTAGCCCGTGCCCTATACAAAGGCGCGCCGATACTAATCCTTGACGAACCCACAGCAGCCCTTGACCCAATCGCCGAAAGCCAGCTTTACGAACGCTATAACGAACTTTCCCATGGCCGCACGTCGCTGTATATCTCTCACCGGCTTGCATCGACTAGGTTTTGCGACAGGATTATCCTTGTGGGCGATAAGTCAATCGCCGAAGAAGGCACCCACGACCAACTGATGGCCCAAGGCGGCACATACGCCACGCTTTTTGACATACAAAGCAAGTATTATCAAGAAGACGCCCCCGAATGGGGCAACCAAGAGGGGGCATAATTATGACAAAACTAAAATATCACATTCGGCTGCTAACTCGCTGCTTTAAAACTGTCGCAGGTTTCCCAAAACCGCTGATACCTGCGGCAATACTTTCGGCTGTAGTGCGTGCCGGTATCCCTTTTATCAATATCTGGTTTACGGCGCAAATCCTTAACGAGCTGGTTGGAAACCGAGACCAATCTCGGCTAACGATGCTTGTGCTTTTGACAATCGGGCTAAACCTAATTGGCCAAGCAGCAAGGCACGCACTTACCCGCTGGCACGAATATTGCAGACAAAACAATTTTATTATAATCGCAAAAATACTTAGCGACAAATTACTGACAATGGACTATATCGACGTAGAAAACCCGCAAATCCAAGAAACCCACTCAACTATTTTTCAGCATCATAATGGCATGGGCTTTGGGCTTAGTAGGTTTATTAATAATATCGACTCGGTAATTGAAGGCGCTATAAAAATTATACTGTCTGTGGCATTTGCCTTTACCCTGTTTACAACCCGCACCCCGGAAGGCTCGTCACTGGCCTTTTTAGACTCTGGCCTTGCGGTACTTGTGGTACTTATCCTGCTTGCAATGTCTATGTTTGTAGCCCCCCTTATGACCATGATTGGCGGCAAGATATGGGTCAAAGCCTCAGACGAAAACAACAAAGGTAACCGTTTTTTCTTCTTCTACTTTGGTGAGATGATGGGCAATAGCGAGCGAGGCAAAGACGTGCGCATTTACAACCAACAGGTAGCTATAAGACGTGACATAGACGGGTTTGTTACTGGAACAAACTGGTTTTCCTATGGTCGCCATGCAGGCAAATACAACGCCCTAAGCATGATAATCAACCATGTCTCAAGCGGCCTAATCTACCTCTTTGTGGCACTTAAGGCGTTCGCGGGTGCCTTTGGGGTAGGCAGTATTGTACAATATGTAGGTGCAATAACCCAGTTTGGCGGCGGCTTCAACGATGTGCTAACCTCGGTGGGGGAACTTGTAAATAATAACGCCTTCGCGGAAAAACTATTCACATTCCTAGACCTACCAAACAATAAGTACCAAGGTACCCTTCCGGTAGAAAAACGCGACGATAACGACTTTGACATAGAGTTCAAAAACGTCTCATTTAAATACCCCGGCAGCGAAACCTACGCCTTAAAAAACGTTTCCTTCAAGCTAAAAATCGGCCAACGCCTAGCAGTAGTTGGCATGAACGGTAGCGGCAAGACCACAATGATAAAACTCCTCTGCCGCCTATACGACCCAACCAAGGGGGAGATAACCCTAAACGGAATAGACATAAAAAAATACAATTACGACGAATATATGGACATCTTTGGCGTAGTCTTCCAAGACTTTGCGCTGCTACCCTTTACCCTAGGCCAAAATGTAGCCGCAAGCGTAAACTACGACGCCGAAAAGGCAACAAAAACCCTACATGACGCCGGCTTTGCGGACCGTCTCGCTACCCTACCCCACGGCCTAGACACCTACCTATACACAAACTTCGAAGACCATGGCGTAGAGGTCTCCGGCGGCGAGGCACAAAAAATCGCCCTAGCGAGGGCGTTATATAAAGATACACCATTTATTGTGCTGGATGAGCCAACAGCGGCACTTGACCCCGTTGCCGAATATGAGATTTACACCAAATTCAACGAAATCGTAGGCGATAAAACCGCGGTTTATATCTCTCATAGGCTGTCATCATGTCGCTTCTGCGATGATATCGCCGTCTTTCACGAAGGTGAACTCGTACAGCGAGGTGGGCATGACCGGCTTCTTGAAGATGAAAGGGGCAAGTATTACGAGCTTTGGAATGCACAGGCGCAGTATTATGCTGTTGTGTAGTATTATGCGGTTGCATACATGTAGCAATAGAATATAGCATCTATAATTAGTCAGCAATTTGCAACTCTTCCTTCAAGGCTTTTTGCAAGGCTTGAGAGAAATTAATCATTGCACGCTCTGCCCGTGCATTAAGCCAGGAGGGTATCGTTAATGTTTTTTTAACGACCTTGTTTTCCACGAAGCGACGATATTCGTTCGTGTCGGCAGAGATTAGGGTTACTATATCGGCAGGCGAAGTTTGTATTGACTTGATATTACTGGGTGATGGAATATCTGCCTTTTCCTCTTCAATGTCGTACAGTACCGATGCGAGAAAGTCCTCAGCCATTTCCATTGCGTCAACCATATTATCGCCCTGTGTTGCCCCTCGCCGAATATCGGGGAAAGCCACACAGTAGCCGCCGTCAACATCTGGTGTAAAAACCGCTGGATACACGTATTTCATCTCATCCTCCTATTTAAGCCCCAAATCCTTGAGTATTTGCTCTTTGGTGCCAGTCTTGATCTCTTGAGATTGGTGCCGAGGTATTCTGGCAGATAGCCCGGTTTTGGGGTTTACATACTTATCGTGTTTCTTGCCATGCTCGGCAAGTATAATACCTTGTCTTTTAAGCTGCCGAACAAACTCAGACACCTTCATATTATCCCCTACCTTTACATGTTATATTGCACGTATTCAACACGTGTGTCAAGGATGCTTGTTTACATAATTGGTGACATGATATACTTTGCGCATTCCTATATATGGATGCATTTCCGCATTGTGGTTGTGAAAAAACATGATGCGCACCATATGCTATCGCATTTCATAATAACATCGATGGGAGAGTAATTTCATGAACTTAGAGTCAAAATACCTCGATGCAAGTCAAGTAAAAACATATGTCCTAAATTATTTAACTGAAGAAGCATACGCACATGCAATCATGATTGATGGGGAATGGGGCAGCGGCAAGACTTACTTTATCAAAGAAATTCTTATCCCTGCATTGGCAGAAGGCGATGCAAGGATAAGTCGCAAGGCAGTGTATGTATCTTTGTATGGTAAAAATAATGTCAATGATGTCGCAGATAGCCTGCAAACAGCTATACTAGAAAACAAGCTTGGAAAAGGGAAGAGGGCTCTGCCTTTTATCAAAACAACGGCAAAAACTTTAACTGAGTTTACAAAAATCATACCTCTAGTGGGTGATAAGGTTAAAGATGGCGTAGATGCTGTGAAGGATGCTGTCATGGAGTTATTGCCAGAGTTTATTGATTATAAAGAGTATTATTTTATTTTTGATGATTTAGAGCGGTGTACAATGCCTATAAACGAGATTTTGGGCTACATCAATCATTTTGTAGAGCAAAATTCTGCAAAAGTAATTGTTGTTGCATATGAGCACGAAATCCAACCAACAGGTCGATTAGGTGATGTTGCTACAATGTTTCTAGTTGCTTCGCAAGATACAATTGAATGGCCGCAGAAAGAAATGTCCTCAACAGAAGCCATGACTGCCAGTATTGCACGTCTCCGAGGAGATAAAGCGAAAGCGACTGATAAAGATGTGCCCGTTCCTCTTTATGAAGTAATAAGACGCAGCAAGTTCATTACCGACACAGATGAACAATACAGTCGTGTAAAAGAAAAAGTGATTGGCCAAACATTATATTATCGGCCAAACTTGAAAGATGTGATTGACAACGTGCTTATAAATAGCAAGCTGGACAGCAGAAATAGAGCCACATTTGCTGATATATCATATCATGCCATGCACTCACAAAACTATCATAACATTCGAACCCTACAGTTTGTGCTACTCTTATTTAATAAAATAGTCCGTGACTTTCCTGCAAGCGACAATATTGATGCTGACGCTTACAAGCTAGCTATGGAAAATGTCCTTTCATATACACTTGAGACTGCCATAGCATATAAAATGAATGGAACCAAACATGAATGGAGTGAGATATTTGATTATACGGACAGACGCACTGGAGGGAGTATCATTGCTTACGATAGACCTGCTTCATTCACGTTTGTAGACAAGTATGTATACGCAGGCTATTACGACGCTGCCTATACAACTAGAGTATTAACTGACTACCTAAACGACCTATGTATATCTCGCGACAATAAAGACGAACCCTTGAATAATCTTGCACATTTAATTGCTATGGAGGATAACGAGATTATTGAAGCAGTAGCCTCAATCACCAAAAGATTACTGGAGAACAAATACAATCAGCCAGTAACCCATTTTAGGATACTGCACCTTTTTCTCAATATTGAGGATTTAGGATTTCCGGATATCCCTATTAACCAAGTTATTAGTTACATTAAGGGCGATATAAGCCGATATGTTAATCTTATCTTAGACGAAGTGAGACCGCCAGATATGTGGGGATTTCAAGAGCAGTATGCCAAGTATGTCGTGGAGATTAAATCCTTAGTACAAGACCATAAGAATACTTGGTACGCAGATGAAATTAATGACTATTTTACAAAAGGGACTGGATGGGGAGAGCAATTTCTGAGCTTTTGCTTTGAACACTTAAATACTTTTTTTGATAAGCGAGCTTTTTTTAGTCTAATTGAGCATGAAAAATGTCTATCTGCTATAAACTCATCAAGAAATAAGGACTTAGACAGTTTTATATCTTCAATTAGAGCAGTCTACAATCTCAGCAATAACAAACAACTTATCAATCATGGTGTTCGGAATTATCAAAAAGACGTTGAAAGTGTCCGTAAGCTGTTGAACGCTTTACCGCATGAGTATGATGGTATTATCAGAAAGTATCAGCTGTCACGGCTAAAAGAAGTCTTAAATGATTTTTTGCGTTATTTTGACGAAAATCCGCAGCATGTCATTGAGTAACAAACCAAAAAAACTCATCACCAGCGAACAAAATAGGGCATTGACTTCGCATAGACGATTATTGTATCGCAAATGCGGGGTCAATGCCCTTTTCATTGTTGCTGTGTGATTGGAATTGTATCGGCTTACGCCACGCCTATACTTGCAAGGCTGAGGCTTAACATCCTACTTATGATAATCCTGCAAGCTACGCACAGGCGCAGGCCCTTCCCGCCAGGCGGCAATTGCATCAATAGCAGTACGGGCGGCTTCTAAGGTCGTATACATAGGAATCGACTTGCGCACAGCGGCGCGGCGGATATTCGGCCCCATGTTGTCTGTGTCACGGCGGCGGGTGTTGACTACGATGTTTACCGTGCCATCCATGATTAGGTCGGCGATTGGCTTGCCGCCTTCTACTAGGGGTGCTACTGGCTGGATGTCTATGCCCATTTCAATGGCGTTTTTGTAGGTGTTTTGGGTTGCCATCAGCTTAAAGCCTAGGGCTAGGAAGGCATTGGCTATACCTGGCAGTTCGTCCATATAACCTTCGGAGATTGATAATAGAACTGTGCCGGTGTCGGGGAGGCGTAGTTTGCTGGCCTCTTGCGAAAGGAAGAACGCCCTGTGGAAGTTATCGGAAAGGCCTAAAACCTCACCGGTTGAGAGCATTTCTGGGCCTAGAACCGGGTCTACTTCGTGGAACATGTTAAAGGGGAAGACCGATTCTTTTACGCCGTAGACATTTAGCTTGCGGGGCTTTTGGTTTAAGAGCTCTGCGGAGTTTTCGCCGTTTTTGGCCTTTATCATTACTTCCGTTGCAAGTTTGGCCATCTGGATATTACATACCTTTGATACCAATGGCACTGTGCGGGATGCGCGGGGGTTTGCCTCAAGTACATATACCTTGCCGCTGTCTTCGTCAATGGCGTACTGGATATTCATTAGGCCAACGACCTTAAGCTCTCTTGCGATTTTGGTGGTGTAGTCGCGGATTACCATTTGGTGCACTTCCCGGATGCTTACAGGGGGGATAGAGCATGCACTGTCACCGCTGTGTACCCCTGTGGCTTCGATGTGCTCGATGATTTGCGGGACCAGGACGTTTTCGCCGTCGGAGATTGCGTCGGCTTCGCATTCTAACGCGCCGTCTAGGAAGCGATCTATCAGTATCGGATCCATATCCGGGCCGTTTTCGGTGATGGCTTTTTCCATATACGCGCCTAGGCGTTCGGCATCATGGACTACTTCCATGCCGCGGCCACCAAGTACATATGAGGGACGCACGATTACTGGGTAGCCTATGCTTTTGGCAACGCCTAGTGCTTCGCTTACGGTTTTGGCCATTCCGCTTTCCGGCATTGGGATTTCTAGTTTTTCCATCATTGCGCGGAAGAGGTCGCGGTCTTCGGCGGTGGCGATTATATCGGGTTGGGTGCCCAGTATCGGCACGCCTAGGGCTTTAAGTTCCTGTGCGATGTTTAGCGGGGTTTGGCCACCAAATTGTACTACTACCCCGGCAGGCTGCTCGTGCCTATAGATGGCCATTACGTCTTCAACGGTTAATGGCTCGAAGTATAGGCTATCTGCTGTGTCATAGTCTGTTGACACGGTTTCGGGGTTGCAGTTTATCATTACTGTTTCGTAGCCCATTGCCTTTAGGGCGAAGGTGGCGTGTACACAGCAATAGTCAAACTCTATGCCTTGGCCTATGCGGTTGGGGCCGCCGCCCAATATCATGATTTTCTTTTTGCTTGGAAGGAGCGGGGTTTGGGTTTGGCCTAGGTAGGTAGAGTAGTAGTAGAAGGAATCTTTGTCCGCGCCGCTTACTTGGATGGCATCAAAGGTTTTGTAGACGCCTAGTTTTGTACGCTGGTCCGCCACTTGGGTCTCTAGTATACCCAGCAGCTTTGCGATGTATTTATCGGCAAAGCCGTCTTTCTTTGCGCGGATTAGTAGGGCGTCCGGTAGGCTGCCCCCTTTATGTGCTAACATTTCCGCTTCTAGGTCTAGCATTTCTTTTAGGTGGTTTAGGAAGAATGGCTTGATGCTGGTGTGGTTGTTCATTTCTTCCACGGTTACGCCCTTGCGCATTGCCTCGTATACGATAAATAAGCGTTCGCTTGAGGGGCGCTCTAGTTTTTTCATCAGTTCTTCTTTGCTTAGGTCGTTGTAATTACTGGCAAAACCAAGGCCTTGGCGGCCGTTTTCTAGCGAGCGGATGGACTTTTGGATGGCCTCTTTAAAGCTTTTGCCTATTGACATTGATTCGCCCACGGCTTTCATTTGTGAGCCCAGGATGTCGGTTGCTTCTGGGAATTTTTCGAAGGCGAATCTTGGGAATTTGGCTACAACGTAGTCGCCTGGTGGGGTGTATTTATCTAGGGTGCCATCTTTCCAGTATGGTAGCTCGTTTAGGTTAAAGCCTGCTGCAAGCATTGCGGCTACCCGGGCGATTGGGAAACCTGTGGCCTTTGATGCTAGGGCAGACGAGCGGGATGTGCGTGGGTTGATTTCTATTATTATTATCCGGTCTTCTTTTGCGTTGTAGGCAAACTGGCAGTTGCAGCCGCCTATTACGCCTACGCCGGCCACTATTTTATAGGCGGCTTCTTGTAGGCGGCGCTGGACGTCTTCGGATACGTCAAGCATTGGCGCAACACAGATAGAGTCGCCGGTGTGTACGCCCATTGGGTCTAGGTTTTCTATAAAGCAGGCGGTTATCATGTGGCCGCTGTAGTCGCGGACGATTTCCAGCTCTAGCTCTTCCCAGCCTAGTATGCTTTCTTCGATTAAGACTTGGTTTATTAGGCTGCGGTCTATGCCTCTTGCGGCTACTACGCGAAGCTCTTCTTCATTGAAGCAGATACCGCCGCCTGCGCCGCCCATGGTGTACGCCGGGCGAACAACGCAGGGGTAGCCGACGGTTCTTGCGATTTCTACCGCGCCTTCAACTGTGTATGTTTCGGCGGATTTGGCCATTTCTATACCAAGCTCGGCCATCATTTGTTTGAAGATTATACGGTCTTCGCCGCGTTCTATTGCGGCTAGGTTTATGCCTATTACCTCTACGTTGTACTTGGCTAGGATGCCGGCTTTATCTAGCTCAAAAGCCAGGTTTAGGGCTGTTTGGCCGCCGCAGTTTGGGAGTAGGGCGTCGGGGCGTTCGTAGGCTATTATTTCTTCGATTCTGTTTTTATTAAGTGGCTCGATATAGGTGATGTGGGCTATGTCTGGGTCGGTCATAATTGTTGCAGGGTTGGAGTTTACAAGCACGATTTCGTAGCCTAGGGCTTTTAGGGCTTGGCAGGCTTGGGTGCCGGAGTAGTCAAACTCGCAGGCTTGTCCTATTACTATCGGGCCGCTGCCGATGATTAGGATCTTTTTGATGTCTGTTCTTTTTGGCATTTGGGTCTCCTTTATTTGGGGGTGGTTTTATGACGATACTTGATTGAGTGCTATGATTTTTGGTATTCGTCCAGTTAAAACTTATCGCTGCCCATTAGCAGTGCCATTACTGCTTTTTGCGCATGCAGGCGGTTTTCGGCTTCGTCGAAGATTACATTTGCGTGTTTGTCCATTATTTCTGCTGTGATTTCTTCGCCTCTGTGGGCAGGTAGGCAGTGTAGGACTATTGCGTCTGGGTTGGCGTTGGCCATTAGGGCGTCGCTGATTTGGTAGTTTGCGAAGATTTTTTTACGGGCTGCGGTTTCTTCTTCTTGCCCCATGGATGCCCATACGTCGGTTACAACTACGTCGGCGTTTTTTGTGGCTGTGGCTGGGTCTTCTAGTAGTTCGAAGTTGCTGCCGTGGTTTTTTGCGAAATCTAGCACGTCTTGGTGTGGTTCGTGGCCTTTTGGGACTGCTACTGAAACTTTCATTCCAACGGTTAGCGAGCCTACTACTAGGGAGTTGCAGACATTGTTTCCGTCGCCGATATAGGTTAGTTTTAGGCCTTCCAGCTTGCCTTTATGTTCCCGGATGGTCATAAGGTCTGCTAGTATTTGGCAGGGGTGGTCGTAGTCTGTTAGGCCGTTTATTACCGGGATGCCGGAGTATTTGGCTAGGTCTTCTACGTCTTTTTGGGCGAAGGTTCTAATCATTATGCCGTCTACATAGCGGCCTAGAACTCTTGCGGTGTCTTCGATTGGCTCGCCTCTGCCCATTTGCAGGTCGCTTGAGGATAAAAAAAGCGCCTGCCCGCCTAGTTGATACATACCCGTCTCAAATGAGACTCTAGTGCGGGTGGACGCTTTTTGAAATATCATAGCCAGGGTCTTGCCCTTTAGTGGCTGTGTGGCCTTGCCTTGCTTTTGGTCGGATTTCATGCTGTCGGCCAAATCTAGGATTTTTAGGATGTCTGGCTTTGTTAAATCCGACATTTTTGTTAGATGTTTTGTCACTGTGGCCTCCTTATTTAATTGTGTTTAATCGCGGATAGGCGATTATGATAAATTGGAGTGACGCATATGATATATATGCAATATCACTGCATATATATTCATTGTGATGGCAGAGGCAAAACCCTTCACTCCCTGCCATCACTTGTTTTTTTGTTGGCACTTAAAATTCGCTGCTCAGTATATTATGCATAATTTTTAGTCCTGCGTCAATATCTTTTTTCTCGATTGTCAGTGGGGGGAGCAGGCGTAGGATGTCGTTGCCTGCTGTTAGCGCGGCTAGGCCCGCGTCTAATAGTTTTGCGTTGATTGCTGCCGGGCTGTGGGTCTTGATTTTTATGCCTATCATTAGACCCATTCCACGGACTTCTTCAATTGCCGGGTGGTTCATTTGTTGGATTTGCTGGCGGATGTATTCGCCGTTTTGGGTTACTGTGGATAGCTGGGGTTCTAATACGTCCAGCACAACGTTTGCGGCGGCACAGCAGACTGGGTTTGCGCCATATGTTGTTGCGTGGTCGCCTGGTTGCAGGGTATTTTGTAGTTTTTCGGATACCATGAAGCCGCCTAGGGGCAGGCCTCCGGCTATGCCTTTGGCAAAGCTTATTGCGTCTGGTTGTATGTTGAAGTGTTGATAGCCAAACCATTTGCCGGTTCTGCCTATTCCGGTTTGGACTTCGTCTATTAGTAGCAGCCAGTCACGCTTTTGGCATAGTTCGGCGGCGGCTTGTACATACTTGGCGTCTAGGGGCATTACGCCACCTTCACCTTGGATTGGTTCTATTAACAATGCGCAGATGTCATCCCCTTGGGATTCTAGGGCGGCTAGGTCGCCTGGGGGTACGTGGATAAAGCCTTCTGTAAAGGGGTGGAAATGGTGGTGGAATTTTTCTTGACCGGTTGCGGCAATTGTTGTGATTGTGCGCCCGTGGAATGAGCCTTCTAGTGAGATTATTTTGTGGCGGCCTTCACCGTATTTGTCCTTGCTGTACTTTCGGGCTAGTTTTATCATGCCTTCGTTGGACTCGGCACCGGAGTTTGCGAAGAATACACCTCTCATGCCGTCGGCGATTTGGGTAAGACGCTGGGCTAGTTTCGCGGCTGGGGCGGTGTAGTATAGGTTGGAGACATGGGATAGAGTTGCGGCCTGGTCGGCAATTGCGTTTACCCATACCGGGTGGGCGTGGCCGATGGAGTTTACGCCTATTCCTGACATAAAGTCGATGTATTCTTTGCCGTCGGCGTCCCATAGGCGGCTGCCTTCTCCTTTAGTGAAGGCAATTGGGAAGCGGCCGTAGGTTTGTAGGATATGTTGGTCTGATTGTTGTTTTAGGGCTTGGTTTATCATGAGGGTCTCCTTTTTGAGCGTCCTTATGGGCAAGTGGACGTTTGAGCTGGGGTTGACGTTACGGTTGGATTTATCTTGTTTGACATAAATGTACAGCAATCTGATTTTTTGTGCAATGTATAGCACAGCGGGTCACTCGTTAATCTAACTTGGCATTGAGTTTACAGCAGCAAGAACCGCAGATGCTGCCCTATCGCATGAGCAGAGCCTAATCCCGAATAGAAAATGTACAGGCTCGCTATATCATATTGCAATGCCGTCAGTTTTACATATATATCCAGTGTTTATCGTCGACATGCAAAAAACGCTGAAATTTGGGGGTTTTTCCATTTTTGACAAAGGTTATTTATTGCCATTTTGCAGCGCATTGCGGATGTTTCACACTTCCACTTAGGACAAGAATGATACCGATGTCATCGTCATTCTATGACGGGAATGTCATTTCGTCAAGAAACCAACTTGACGCTATTGCACTATACATTATAGCTTTTGTCGTTTTGGTGCAAACCTAGAAAGTAACACTTTCACTAGTAAAAAGGCTACCACACCCTACATGAAATGCAGTTTGCGGTAGCCTTTGACATATAGCGAATCAAATGAGAAACAGTCCCCGGCCGAGCCGAAAACGCGCGGCAGTAAGCGCGTTCTTCGGCGACAGACGGGACTGCTTTCGAATTAATTCGCTATATCCCATGACAATGAGGCAATGCCCTTATATCTACTTAACTAAATAGGTCTAATGCATGTGAGTAGGTTACAAATACCCGCGCGATTGCCCCATCCAGGAAGCTGTCACGATAGCCCACAACAAAGTACCATGTTTCACCTGCCGCATTTGTTATCACAACAGCACGCCTATTTCCATCCCACTCTACATAGGCATCAAATGCATCGGCAACCGCACGAAGGGGAACAAATGCCACCCCGTCTACATATCGACGCTGTACAGAATCCAGTGGATGCGCAACATAAGGCACAGCCTCCGGCTCATGTGGGTCGCCATCTGCATCGGCAGCAACATTGACAATTCGCCCTTCAACACCAACATTGCTGATGTCATGCGCAGCCATGTACTCAAGCAGCAACTCGTCCAATGTTCCGCCTTCAGCCAGTACAGGCAGGTCGATAAAAACGGTGTAGTCATCTCCACCTACTGCCGTAAAGTTATTTATAACAAGGGTAAAGATTGTGACTGTGTCATTTCTGTCAAGGTATACGCCGTCTGCGGTCACGCTAAGAACACGCTCTCCATCCGGGGCATCTTGGTCAAACACAAAAGAAAACCCTGATACTTGCGGAAATCTGCCGTGGCCGGGGCTTGACACGCCAATTTCTAATGCTTCCCACAACTGGGCAGGTGTTATTTCTACAACGACGGCATAATTGAAAAAGGCAAGCACTGCTATTATATCGCCCTTTGTAATGTCACCGGCATGGATATGATAGCGAATGCCGCCGCTGTTTTGCAGCGCAAAATCCGCACCCATAGCCCAGCGGTTGGCATCAGCTATTAGGTTGCCAATCGGAGCCTCAGATGAACGAAGGGCTGCACGATGCTCTGGGTCATCTCCAAATAAAGTGACTGGGCTGTAACCTACAACTTGGTCAAGTATTTCTCCAAGATCTTCTTCCATTTGGTTAATCATTGCGGTTATCTCGGCAACCGGCGCAAAATCCTCAGACATCTCTCTGTCGATAAGGGAGGCTGTTCTTGATACAACTGCGCCATCGTAAACAACAATGTCAACAACGCCCACAAATTGCCCATGAGCTCCGGCTTGTGCAATAAGCACATCGCCTACCCAATATCCCTCGTCCATACGGCTATGGCTATGCCCGTCAATTAGTACGTCAATTGCTGGAACCGCTAGGGCAACTTCACGCGCCCATGCACTGCTGCTTATTCCAAGGTGAGCAACAGCAACAATAACATCTACACCAGCAGATTGAAGCGAAGAAACTAAACGCTCGGCAGCTTCTACGGGGCTACCAAAGGTTAGCCCAGCAACGCCTGTTGGATTTGTTACGCTGGGCGTTCCGGGATAAACAAGGCCAAAGAACCCAACAGTAACGCCGTCAACCTCAACTATGCTGTAGTCGTTAAATACCGACGAACCATCTGCATCCCTTGTTAGGTTTGCTGCCAAGATTTCAAACTCCGCAGTGCCCTCCAGATAAAGCAGTTGGTCAATACCAAAGTTAAAGTCATGGTTGCCCGGTGCAAAAAAGCTGTATCCGGCTGCATTCATAAGCTGTACTGCATTAGCACCTTGGCTAAATGTTGCAAATGGCAGGCCATGGATAGTGTCCCCTGCATCAACCAAAATTGAATTTGGTGTAGCGGCATGAATAGCCGCAATTGTGTCCATGCCAATAACTGTGTTGCTTCCAACAAGCCTGCCATGCAAGTCATTTGTGTGCAGAATTGTTATTGTGGTACCACCCTCGGAAAGTGGTGTCTCGCCATCTGCTGCCGTGTCGGCGGCGTAAGCGGTAAAGGCACTTGCGCTTAGGACTACCAGCAGCGCGATAAGTAGCAGCCCTACTTGCTTCATTACAGTGTTCTTCATTTAAATGCTCCTTTTTATTTTGTATCAGCACAAAAGCTGACCAGGTAAACTATGTGTATAAAGCCATAATTTTTTATACTTGGCAAATGTAATATTCAAATGATGTTTAAGTAAAATTCATGTAAAGCGCGCTTTTATTTATATTTCACATAGATTTTACATAATCCATACACTATTTTTACATGATTCTATTATTTTCGATTTGTTCGCGGATTTGATCTGTGAAGGCACTACAATTATATATGGAAGGATGGATAAATGATAGATGAAGATTGTTCTTAGGGCATTCAAAAGTCGTGTAAACATCTCACCGACAAACGGGGGCTTGAGTCTGTGTGGCTTAAAGGCGTTGAAGACCGATACCCCCATCAGCTATCCGGCGGACAACAACAGCGCGTAGCGTTTGCCAGGGCTATAGTGGTTAAGCCAAGGTGTATTCTTTTTGACGAGCCTCTATCTGCACTGTACGCAATATTGCATGTTTTTCCATTTTTGACGAAGGCGATCTTATAGTCAGCGACCCAGAAAAACAGAATGTGAGGCTAGTCTTTTTGCCGCGCTGCTGCGTCAGCACCTTCTTGCTTGCCATATGGGCAAGCCGCGGGACCACTGTCCACTTCCTTGCTTCGCGACAAAAATCCTGCGCCTCGCACTCTGTTTTTCTGGTTCGCTGACTATATATCTGCGTTGTTGTATAATAGGGGTGTATTCTATTACAAAACGTGAGCGGGGATTAAATCATGATTCATGATATTATCAAGAAGAAATACCCAACCACCTCCCTGGTAAAACTCGAGGGCGGCTACACAAATAATACTGTGTTGCTGGAGGGTATAAAACCCCCTCTTGTTGCGAAAATCTACAGCGAACATGGGAATGCCGCCTCAGAAGTTGCGGCTTTAACCATACTTAATGATCTGAATATTGCGCCCCGTGTTCATGAGTATTTTGAGCATGATTCAACCTCATGTCTTATCATGGATTATCTGCCAGGAAGCGTTGGGCAGCGATTCTTAGATTGCGGAGATATGCCGAAAACGCGTGATATGTATAGGCAACTTGGGACTATCTTGGCTGAACATGTGCATTTTGTTTGTGTGGATGCCGCCGCCGAGTTGCCTATGCTTGAGTTGGTTCATTCTAATATGGATTCATTTGTTCCCGCGGATTTGTTGGATGAGGTGCGACGGGCATTGGATGTAGGTTTTACGGATGTTGTGTCGCTGGTTCACGGGGATTTTGGCCCGCAGAATATTATTGTGTACCAAACTGAGGCAAAAGCAACAGATAATGCAAAGATTACAGATGATGCAAAAACTACAGCTTATGCAAAGATTATTGACGAGACAAGGACTATAGACAATATCAAAATCGTTGACTGGGAGTTTGCCGGATGGGGGAACCCACTTTTTGATATTGCCTGGGTGGTGTGGTTTGTACATTTGCATTATCCGCGCATTTGCAAGGAAATGAGTGCAATTTTTCTCCGCGAATATCGCACGCACTCTGATATATGTATAGACAAGAAGCTTCTTAAAGCATTTGCCGTTTCTAGGGTTGTGTTTATTCTTGGGCTTATTTCTATGGACAATGTCCCTGGGCGTACAGAGTGGATACGACGGTTAACTTGGACATTGGGTGTGGATTTTATGGGTTAATCCATTTTTCAAGCACTACTAATTTAACTGATTTTTCCATGTATTCTTTTGTTATTACATAACCATATTTTTGATAAAAATAAAGATTGCGCTTTTTATCAGCAGGGGTTTCCAATGACCAGTGTGTCGCCGTTACAAATTGACTTTCAATGAATGTCATTGCTTTTTGACCTATCCCTCGATTCTCATATTCTGGAATTATGCACAAGCAATTCAAATGAAATGCACCATTCCCATCATCTCTGACACTAATATTCCCTACAATTTTATCGTCGCAGACTATGTTATATACAAACCTTTCCAATATAGCACTTGCCACACCCTCCTCTGTACAGTTATATCCAGGAAACTCACCATATTTAATAAAATCCTCATAAAAAGCTTTATTTCTGACTTCGATTATTTCTCTTACATCGGATGGAGAAGATTTTTCAAAAAATATATCCATAATACTTTGTCCTCACATTATATAAATTTTCTTCATAACTCCTCAATTACAGCACCAGCACCCCAATTTTTGAATCCATACGCACTTTCGCCCCTAGAGGCAGCGAGGCCGTTGGTAGGTCATGTCCACAGGGGAAATTCCAGATTACCGGCACTTTTAGCCCTAGGTTGTGGATAATTGTGGGGATATCTAAGCTGTACTTATCGCTGGCCTTGCAATTTGTAAAGCCGCCGAAGATTACACCGGCGCATTCATCAAATTTGCCTGCAAGTTTAAAGGCGTTGAGCCGTCTGTCGATATGAGGCGGTCGCTGGCCAACTTCTTCTATGAAAAAGATTTTGCCTCGGGTGTCGATTTCGTAGGGGGTACCCATCGTGCCGGAAATGGCGGCAAGGTTTCCACCGCAAAGTAGGCCTTCTGCTGTGCCTTTGTTTAGAAACTGTGGCGGCTGCCCGCCTGGGGTCGCCTTTAGGAAAGTTGTGTTTAGAACATCCGGCGTCCAGTCATCTGGGGTTTCTATTGGCCCTGTGCGGCGGGGCTCAAAGATATATTGCTCAAACTGCGCCAGTGTATATGCATCTGCTTCGGCAAAGTTTGGCTCGCTTGCCATGGGGGTGTGGTATGTTATTAGGCCGGTTTTTTGGTTTATCGCAGCGTGCAGTACGGAAATATCACTGTAGCCGTAGAAGCATTTTGGGTTTTTTTTAATTTGTTCAAAATTGATTTTATCAAGTATTTTGGCCGCTCCGTTGCCGCCTCTTATGCAGAAAACGGCTTTGATGCTTTCGTCTGCGAATGCCCAGTTAAAGTCGGCAGCACGCTGGTCGTCTGTGCCGGCTAGGTGACCGTAGATATTTCTGCAATTAGCCCCTTCCACCGGAATAAGGCCTAGCTTCTTGAAATACTCGACGGCATAGTCGACTCTTTCGGCGCTTGCTATGCTTCCCGATGGTGCAATTAGGGCAACGCGGTCTCCTTGTTGTAGTTTTACTTGGGAGTACATATGCCTCATATGCCTTCACCTGCTATCGCTTGTTTTCTCATCAGCACTATTTTTTTCCCACAGTTTAATGTATCGGCATCGGGGTTTTTCATCATAAGCCAGCTATGACATACTTCGACGAAGGGCTTGCCAAGAATTGTGACGGCATTGCCCGGCTTGCAGTTGTAGCATCTTTTGCAAAATTTTACTTTATCCCAAACTATGTTTTTTAGTTTTTCGTCGGAGATGGACTGTTCGTTTTCGACTCCTACAAGGTTGGTTTGCCCGTAATTTACATGATTAATATGCCACGAGCCGCATTCTAAGTTATGATAATCCGCTGTGCCGTGCATTCTTATATAGCATACACGCTTGCCTTTGTAACTGACAGCCCATGCATTTGCAGATGCCCAGCTTGGTGACATTTTATTTGCCCGTAAAAATGCAGCAAAGTCTAGTGCGTTTTTTTGCGCGTCGCCACAGAGTGCGTCTATTATGACATCTTCTATTTTTGGCTTGGTTGTCTTTGGCTTGGACATTGTCTGCCTCCATGTATAGCGAAATCAATGAGAAACAGTCCTCGGCCGTGCGAAACGGCGAACGCTTCAACGCCGTTTTGGCGACAGACGAGACTGATTTCGAATTATTTCGCTTTATATCTTGATTTGTATGATTGCGCTTCCTTTTCGGTTGCTACATTGGCAGCATAACTTCCGTTGCAAAAGCCCCGTCCTCGCTTTGGCGGTTTACAAACCCGCCGTTTTTTGCGGCTATTCGGTCTATGCGCACAAGGCCAAAGCCATGTGACTTGGCGTTTTTTGTTGTGCGAAAGCGGCCGGCCTTCTTCGTGGGGCTTTCGCCTATTGCATTGGTTACGGAGATATATAACATGGCTTTGTGGCGGCCGATATATAGCCGGATAAACCTGTCCTTTGGATCTGGAAGCTTAAGACAGGCTTCGATTGCGTTATCCATGAGGTTGCCTACAATTACGCTTAGGTCAATTTCAGAGATTTGCAAGTCTTCCGGTACTGTGGCCTTTGCGTTTATGTTTATATCGTTTGCATTGGCAATGGAGATTTTACTGGTTAGTAGGGCATCGGCCATTACATTACCGGTTTTTATTAGATTATCTACGCTGGTAAGGTCTGCGTCCAGTTTGTTTAGGTATTGGTGATGCTCTGCCTCTTTGCCTAGGGATAACAAGGCCTTCATTGTTTGAATGTGATTGTGATAGTCGTGCCGCCAACCGCGCATTTGGTCGTATACATGCTGTACTTCGTTGTAATGCTTTACTATTAGGTCGCTTTGAAAGGTGCTTATGCGTTTGTCTGCTAGGATGGGCAGGTATAGGCGTATTGCTAGGCATACTAGTGCCACTAGCACTAGCGTGCTGGTTATTATTAGAATGGGTAGCATATACACCTCTGATTCCATGTGGATGATTCTGTTTCCATTTGGATGATATTGAAATAAAAGCTATAAAAGCAAGAAACGGGTGCAAAATACCCGCTTCTTGCTTTTACTTGGTGGAATTGATTGTTACCCAACTATCATCAAATCCCACTTGATCAAGGGTCTTTTGGAAGTCGAGTCTTGGAGGTTGTTTGACTGAAAACTTAACTACAGACGATGGAACATCATATAATATAGTAAATTGTGAGCCATGGGGTTGCCATGTAAAGCGGTGTTTGTTTGTCGCATCAAAACCTTCAATGTTGCCATTTTTATTTGAACGCCACTCATACTCCGAGGTAACGTAACGGTATACGTCATACTCAAACAAGGCAAACATGAATGTTTCAAAATTTCTAATCAAAATGACCGCTCTCAATGGCTCGTATTGATCTTTTGCAATATTTATACGCTCATTGTAAATTGATAATACTGCTGTTCCTGTCTTTTGAATATCCTCGTGAGGGTCTGTTATTCCATATGAATAGTCTGGAGAACAGCGACCTGATATTACACGCACTTTCTCCTGGGTGTATGGATTGTTGTGCTTAACAGTCTTTGTACTCCAACACTGGCTTTCATAAGTAACATCAGCAAGCCCAAGAGGGCTGTCTAAATGTACGCCACCTATGCCAGCAGCGAAAATATCGCCCCATACGCTACCAGTCAAATCTTTATTACCTACAAGATATTGATATGTAAGCCATTTTCCCATTTCGCATATCATATGTGACGGTATCTGCCCAAGGGGATATAGTTCAAACTGGCGTTTCCCTTTATTATCTCTCAATCGTGGACGTTGCATATAAAGCCTCCTGCAATACAGCTTTAATTACATTTATAGGAACTGCATTTCCTGCTTGCTTGCGTGTTTGGCTATCATTGCAGACAATTGTAAAGCTATCTGGAAAGCCTTGCAAACGCAATAACTCCCTTAGCGTTGGCCTGCGCTTACCATTTATAAGAAGATAGTTATATGACGCTCCTGCCCTCAATGCACAGGAGAATGGGTAACTCGTTATATTTCCAGCTTTGTTCTCGTGCCAAATGCCTGGGTTGTGCTTGCTTGTATGACGCTCCATGCGCTTTTTTACAATATGGTCACTTGCAAAAAACTTGGGGTCTACATCTTTATCAAGTTCTAAAATATCAACGAGGCTTCCTGCTCCTGTTCCGATAGGAAAGTTAAATGTAACATCATGGTCAAGAAATCCAACAATAATAGTACGCTCACGCTTTTGCGGGAGTCCAAAGCTAAGTGCGTTTAAGACTTTACAATGCACCTGATACCCAAGTGTTTCAAGCGTATTGATAATGACTTTAAGCGTGTTTCCTTTATTATGGGTATATAATTGTTTTACATTTTCAAGTATAAACATTTTTGGTTTCTTTTCTTCCAATATTCGAGCAATATCGAAAAAAAGCGTGCCCCTTGTATCTTCAAATCCCTTCATATCACCTATTATTGAAAATGGCTGACAGGGGAATCCTGCAAATAAAATATCATGATCGGGTATGTCAGTAGCTGCAATTTTTGTAATATCGCCGTGGGGTTGCAAATTGTAGTTTGCTGCATATGCTTGTTGTGCATAGGGGTCAATTTCGCTTGCAAATACACACAAGCCATCAAATGAATTTGCAGCTTGATGAAAGCCGCCTATACCTGCAAATAAATCAATATATGTAAAAGCATGTGTGGAGGACATGTTTTGAGGGGCTTCTTCTCTGGTTTTCGTGTTGTCAAATAATGATATTTGCAATGCACTCACATTCATGCCTCTTTCTTGATTATTTTCGACTACATGAGCGTACACATTCTAAATTTAGTATAGTGCAATAAAGCGAACATTACAAGAACAAAACCCATAGCGGATGCGTACGACCCATGGAGGCGAAATTGGCAAAATATACACCTCCGCTTCCATGTGGATGATTCTGATAAAGCCGCTTTTTACCGATTTTGATGATTTGGATAAAAGCATCGTAAACCGCCATTTTGCGGGTTTTTCCATTTTGGGGAAAGGTTTATTCAGCTTAGATAAATGTTTCACCCTGCCCCACTAACATAGGCCATAAAGGCCTCGGTAACCGCGCCATACATACGCCTGGATAGGGGTATTGCCTTCCCGCAATCCAGCACAACGTCTGTTTTGGTAATCTTGCTGATATGCCTAAGTGCCACCAGGTACGAACGGTGACAGCGGATAAAACCCTGGCCAAGCTGCTGCTCTAGTTTGTAAGCGGGCATTTTTACGGTGATGCTGCCTGTGGTTTGTACAATTTCTAGGTAGTGGGCAAAGCTTTCTATATAAAGTATATCCCGCAAGTTTACCCTTACTGTGTCCCCGTCAACGGGTAGCAGTAGCTTAGAGCCTGTGCGGGTTTTATCCAGTGCTTGTGTGGCCGCCCTATCTAACACGGTGTGCAGCTTGTTTTCATCCACGGGCTTCATTAAATAATGCAAGGCCGAAACATCGTAGCCGTCTTGCACAAAATCCGGCACCCCGGTTACAAAGATTATTACCAGGTTTTCGCTGTTTGCGCGCAACTCTCTTGCAAGGGATACGCCGTCTTGGCCGCCCATTTGAATGTCCAAAAGCAGTATGTCATATGCGTCTTCCCGCAGCATTTTAAACTGCTCGGCACTTTCGAAGCAGTCTATTTTTGCATTTAATTTTGGCCTGGGTTTACCTTCAGACTCGGCGCGAAGGCTGCTGTTTTTTATCCACTTCGCAACCAGCAACTCCATATACTCTCGCTGATGTTGTTCGTCGTCGCAGATGGCTATTCGCAAATCCATACCTACATCCATATTAAATCCATCACCAGCCTTACACCAACCTCCGGATAATTGCCTCGCGGCCTCCCGGTAGCATATCAATTATCGGGATTTCTATCAGTGTATAGCATCCGGCCTCCTTGCGGGTTGCCGCCCGGGCTGATGATACCATTATTTGTGCTGTAAGTGCCGGGTTATTGATGCGCATATTAAACTCGAAAAGCTGGTTGTCCGTGGTACCGGATACCCCTTTGCGCACAAGATTTACACCGTGGCCTTTGTCCATTAGCGCGTTTATGTCGTCGGCTTTTATTACATGGGTGTCGTCCTTTGAAAAATACGGGTCGGCCTTGATATCGGCAGTGACTTTGGCAAAATCCGCGCCTGGGTCTGGCTGAATATACACCATGCGGCGGTGTAGGCCGGTGCCTGTTGGAATCGTTACAGAGAGGGCGTTTTTAACCCCCGGTATGGCCTTTGCCACGACGGTATGTCCCATGCTCATACCTGGGCCGAAGTTGGTGTATGTTAGGCCCTTTGGTGCCGCGGCTTCAAGGATTGCGCGCATCATAGAGTCGGTGCCCGGGTCCCAGCCTGCGGCAATTATTGCTACGGATTTATTGGCCTTTCCGATTTTGGCAAGCCGCTGCTGCATGTCATAGATATCGCCGTGGATGTCATAGCTGTCAACGGTGTGGATGCCCTGGGAGAGAAGGCTTATCGCCGTTTCCTCCACAGACCTTGAGGGGATGCACAAAAGTGCCACATCCACTTGCCCCAGGCCAGAAATGTTTCCAGCAACGGTTACGCCCGCCGGAACGCCTTTCGCCTGGGCAGTTGATACATCTCGTAATACAACCCCGGCGAGATTCATGTCCGGCGAGGCAGATACGGCCTCGTATACGCCTTTGCCTATGTTGCCGTAGCCTACTATTGCTATGTTTATTTTTTTCATGTTATTGCCCCCTTTATGATAGTGGGTATATACTATACGAATCGGGTGTGGATATACAAGTAACTTTGGGTAAATTACAGATAGCTTGGCTTCCGTAGACCGTAATGTCATAGCAAACGCTACAGACAAACAATAATGGGTTCATATACGGCGGCTTATTCTTGTAAATTGCCATTCAAAAAACAAAATCCTCCAATAAATCACAATCATTAAACCGTGCAAACCGCAATAGGCACGCACCTACTGCTGTTTGCAATTTTTTTGTCTTTTTTACCCCATCCTCAAGCCAAATATTTTTCACGTGAAGGGCACTTGCCTTGCTATCGCGCACAGCCTCAACCCGCCCAATAAACCTATCGCCGTATATCATCGGCAGTACATATGCGCCATATTTCCGCTTGATTGCCGGTGTGTAGATTTCCCATGCGTATTCGATGTCAAATAAGGCCTTAATCAGTTTTCTGTCCCACATAAGGCAGTCTAGTACGGCAATTAGTTCGCATCTTGGCGTAAGGCTTATTGCTTGCCGCGCCACAGCTTCGATTAGCGGTGTGTCATCACTGCGGATATAAAATGTATGGGATATGCCTTCAACTGCAATAGGCGTTATTTTCCCCTCTTCCAATAGTGTCGCAAAAACCTCACCCCGCTGCTTACTACTTAGGTTTGGAATAGAAAGCCATGCGTCCGACGGGCGGTTCCACAAAAACCCCACTGCGCCAATCCGCCTAAGTACGCGCCATTTTTGATGCTCGTATTCACCAGGAAAAGGGTCGGGGGCTTGAAGTATTTCCTCTGGGATATGCCGGGTTGCTAGGTCGTAGTATTTGCGGGTGCCTTTTTTGTGATGGATTACAAGCTGGCCGGTGGAATAGAGCTGCTCTAACACAGCACGGCTTGCCTTGGTATCTGTGTTCCAGTTGCCGCTCCAGTGGATGGAGGATTGCCAGCGGATGCTGCCTTTAATCGGTAGTTCGTCGGAGTTTACTGGGCCGTGCTCTCGGATATATGCTAAGGCCTCGGCCTCAAGCTTTGCAAGGCCTTCGCATCTTTTGCCGCCTTCAATTGCCGCAATGCGATAGCGGTTGAAATACGGCCAGTCTTCTACCGGGATAATCGAAAGTTGCTTGTCCAGGTAGTCGAAAAGCTTTCGGTCTTTGTCTTTATACAGTAGTTCTTCCAGCATTGCCTTGGTAAAGCCCTTGACGCGGGATTGCAGTGTTATTTGCGCGTTTTGACCTGAGAGGTCTACTGGGTCAAATTGTATGCAGCCGGTTTGGCGGATAAACTGCCTGGCACCTTCTTTGCCTCGGAATTTATGCGGGCCTATTAGGCCGTGTTTCAGTAATAGGAATTGGCGGGCTTGCGGGTTTGTTAGAGTTATCATTAGCGGCTCCTCTGTATATTAATGGCGTTGGAATGCATCATACATTTAATATAACCGATGCTATCTTAGCATAATGTCTACCTCTTATAAAAACCAACAGGTATTGACATATATTTCTTTATTATGTATAAATATGCACAAAACTAAGATGCATATTGAGAGAGGGCAATGATACATATGAGCATGACACGCAGAGACGAACATCTTCCAAGGGTAGATCTTTTTGAAACGCGTAGTTTGTCTGACACAATCCATGGAACTATTGCATATAGCGGTCTTGAGAAATTTATATTGACGTCACAGTTATTAACACGACTCCATCGCATATCACAGTGCTCATTATCCTCTATGACCTTTACTGCCAATAAAACAAAGCGGTTTGAGCATTGCGTTGGTGTTATGCATTTAGCCGGAAAGATGTTTAGCAGTGCCGTTGTCAATACTCGGGAAGATGACCTAACAAAAATGTTTGAGATAGTGTGTGATGAATTGATAGCGTGGCTTGAAAATGATGCTACATCATCACCTAACAAAGCGACAAGTGAGTTATTGGAGTCAATGACACTATATGACATAAATTTCAAGGACACTGCGAGCTTTAATATAACCAGTAGACTCCTTGAGCGCTCTGGTCGCACGAGTCGCATAATCCCTGCAACCTTCTATGACCGTTCAATGCCAGCAAATGTCCTAGAAAAATGGAGATATTTGTATGCAATCTTGTATCAAGGCATAAGGATAGCTGGGCTTATTCATGATATCGGACATCTCCCATACTCTCACACTGTCGAAGATGTACTTGATTCTCTGTACCTTGACATCAATGAAAAGCTTGATTCAGATAAGCGTATTGGCACTACTGAAGAGCAATTTCACTTATCAATTGCACATTTTTGTGACCGGAAAGGGGATAGCAAGCCCAAGTATGCATTGCATGAGAGTATTGGATATGAACTCATTCGTGTTGTTGAGAGTGACACATATACTGCAATCGAAAACGCATATAGAGCTGACGGAGAAAAGAATGTCCCTATAAAGGATAAAGTATTCCTCTTATATGCGTTCATGATTGCAAGGAGAGTGTTAAGAGATAAAAATAAAGATAGCAATGGCAAAAGAACAATATATACCTCATTTCACCCTATCATATCAGGAATGCTTGACGCGGATAGACTAGATTATGTAAGTCGAGACCTTGTAAGTTCTGCTGTCAGCACTGATATTGTGCTTTATGACAGGCTATTTTTAGGCTTGCTATTTAGAAAGGATATCAATGATAAAAATAACGACACATATAAGCTTGCAATCCTTGCGAAAACAACCTCCGACATAGAGGATGTTCTTAGAAGAAGATGGCGAATTTACAAAGATATTAACCTTCACCACAGTGTGCATAGAACTGAACTCATAATGAAAGATGTTCTTATTGATATGGCAAAACAAACCTTTGCTTTAGTAGATTCATACAGAAAGTACGCACCACGATTTTTACAGAAAAATTGGCCTAAACGTGACGACGATTTTATCGCTATGGTTATGTCTATTTTGTCAACTTTAGAAAACCCATATAAAGATGGGAAACAAATTGAAAAGAACAATCATAAAATGTGGTGCAAAAAAATCAGTGATGCTTTTCTAGTTTTTGACGATGCTTGGTTAGATACTTTACTAAAACGCGCGCATGGCAAAAAAAGCGATAACAAGAAACTGCGTACACTAGTAACAAATAACGAAGAATATACATCCGTCATAAAGCGTTATGATGATTTTTGGGCTTTTGACGAAGACTTATATAAGGTAATATCTGAGGACACTGATTTAACTCAAGAGTATAAGGAAGCTTGTGACCACTTCCATAGGTTAAGTGCCGATGACAAGCACCTAAAATATCCGCAAAAACTTGAACGTATACTTAAGGCACTTCAACATGACTTGGATAAACCTTTACCAAAACATCCAGAGTATAATACCTGGAGAGAATCTCCATCGAAACACCTATTGTTTGATTACTTTAGGAACGCTGTATACAAAGACCAGCGACCAGGGCAATGGATTAACGAATTTATGTGCTATTACTCAAAGAAACTTAACGGGGCGGAAGATGAAAAAAAAGCTCGTGATGCCATAATTATAGGGGATATTGCAATAAAGACAGGTATTAACGATGATTTAATACTTGTTCGAAGAAGAGACCCAAATGGGCAATGGACGTTTAATGAGATGTCTGCATTAGATGACCACCTTAAGGCTGAAAAAGCATTAATTCCATCGTTTCATCTATATTGCCATCGAGAGGATGCGGATTCGCAAAAAGTGCGAATAGAGATTATTAACTTTGTCAAGAAGAAGATAATTGATTCTATAAAAGAAGCCCGTAGCGGTTGCCCAGTATATTGCAATGGCCTAATCAATCCCTCGTCTCTATAGAATCATTGCTTCTTATCATAAACATAAATCTGGCCTCCTCACCAATGGTGCGGTGGCCTTTTATTTTTCATCGCCCCTTGTCACTAAAACACCCAAATGCTAGAATGGCTAACAATGTCTATAATATATCTATGCTTTTTCAATTGTATTTATTTCCCGAAAGGAGTAAAAAAATGTCAAGAAAAAAAACCATCAACGACCTGCAAGTAAAGGGCAAGCGCGTACTGGTACGCTGCGATTTTAACGTGCCGCTAATAGACGGCGCGATCACAGACGAAAACCGCATTATCGCGGCACTGCCAACCCTCAAAGTGCTAATCGCCGGGGGGGGGAGAGTAATTTTATGCTCCCATCTTGGTAAGCCCGAGAAAAAACTCTCCCTCGCGCCCATTGCCGAAAACCTGGCAAAACACCTAGGTCAGCCGGTAAAATTCCTTGCCGATGATGCAGTTGTAAGCGACATTGTACGCAAGGCCGTAAGCGAAATGAAAGACGGGGACGTAGTCCTTCTGCAAAACACCCGCTTTAGGCCGGAAGAAACCAAAAACGGCGAAGCCTTCTCCCGAGACCTTGCCTCTATCGCTGATGTATATGTAAACGACGCCTTTGGCACAGCTCATCGGGCTCACTCGTCCACTGTTGGGGTAACAGAATTTGTTACCGACTCCGCAGTGGGCTTTCTTATGGAAAAAGAACTTAAATTCCTAGGCGGCGCAGTTGACAACCCAGTTCGCCCCTTCGTTGCGATATTAGGCGGCCTTAAGGTATCCGACAAAATCAAAGTAATCGACAAACTACTCGAAAAGGTAGACAAGCTAATAATCGGCGGCGCAATGGCCTACACCTTCATGAAAGCCCAAGGCCACGAGGTAGGCAAGTCCTTCCTGGAGGCAGAAAGCATCGGCTATGCCAAAGAAATGATGCAAAAAGCCAAGGACAAAGGCGTACAATTACTACTTCCAATTGACACAACCGTCGCAAAGGAATTTGCCGCCGACGCCGAGCACAAAGTAGTATCCGCAAGCGGAATAGAGCCCGATTGGGAAGGCCTTGACATAGGCCCAAGAACCGCAGAACTATTTGCAGATGCAATAAAAGACGCAAAAACCGTAATCTGGAACGGCCCTATGGGCGTGTTCGAGTTCCCAGCCTTTGCAAAGGGCACACTTGCCCTTGCAGTTGCAATGGCCGAAAGCGACGCAACCACCATTATAGGCGGCGGTGACTCTGCTGCGGCTGTTAACCAGCTTGGTTATGGGGATAAAATGACCCATATCTCCACAGGTGGCGGCGCGTCACTTGAGTTCCTTGAAGGCAAAGCCCTTCCCGGCGTAGAGGCGGTGCAAAATGCGTAAAATGATGATTGCAGGCAATTGGAAGATGAATATTCCGCAAATTGGCCCTGGCCCAGACGGTCTAAAGCGATTTGTCGGAACACTGAAGACTAGTTTTGCTAATATCAACCACGATAAGTTAGAGGTAGTGCTGTGTGTCCCATACGTTGTACTGCAGTCAGTACAGGATGAGCTAGGCGCAGATTCCAATATTAAGGTTGCTGCACAAAACATGCACTATATGGATGATGGTGCCTATACAGGTGAAGTGTCTGGCTCAATGCTTAAATTTATGGGTGTACACCATGTAGTAATAGGCCACTCCGAGCGAAGAGAGCGTTTTGCTGAGACTGACACCACTGTAAACTTAAAGGTATCAATGGCATTAAAGCGCGATATAACACCAATTGTATGTGTTGGTGAGTCACAGCGCCAGTATTCGGATAAACGGACATTCGATGTGTTGCAAAAGCAGGTGAGTTTTGCACTATATGAACTCGACCCTATTGATGTAACTAATACCGTTATTGCATATGAGCCCATTTGGGCTATTGGTACAGGGGTGACCCCAAAAGCAGACGAAGCAGAGGCTGCTTGCAAATTTATCCGTCAACGCATTTCTGAAAAATTTGGCATGGAAATTGCAAAAGCTGTACGAATTCTATACGGTGGCAGTGTTGATTCCATAAATGCCAAAGAGTTATTTGAACAACCTAATATTGACGGCGGTCTTGTTGGTGGAGCTAGTATTAAAATAATGAATAACAGCAATATGCCTCAATTCGTAGATATTGTAATGGCAGGAGACAAATAATGGATAAACAAACCACAGTCCTAATGATACTGGACGGCTATGGCCTAGCCCCAGACGGCGAGGCCAACGCAATCCACATGGCCCAGACCCCACATCTGGACTGGCTGATGGACAAGTTCCCATTCCAGCCGGGTGCCGCCGCAGGTATGGATGTAGGCCTGCCCGACGGCCAAATGGGCAATTCGGAAGTAGGTCACACCAATATTGGCGCAGGCCGGGTAGTGTATCAAGAGCTTACACGTATCACCAAGGCCATCCAAGACGGGGACTTCTTCGAAAACGAAACCCTACTCGCCGCGGTGACAAACGCCAAGGACAATAACTCAGCACTGCATCTATACGGCCTGCTCTCTGATGGCGGCGTTCACAGCCACAATACACATTTATACGCGCTGCTAAAGCTGGCAAAAGACCACGGCCTTACAAAGGTATATGTACATGCCTTCCTAGATGGCCGCGACACCCCGCCAACCTCCGGGCTTGGCTATATCAAGGAACTTGAGGCAAAAATGGAGGAAGTAGGCGTCGGCAAAATAGCCACAATTTCCGGCCGCTACTACGCAATGGATCGGGACAACCGCTGGGAACGGGTACAGCTTGCCTATGAAGCACTAACAAAGGGAATAGGCGAAACCGCAACAAGCGCCACCCAGTGCATGGAGGCAACTTACGCAAAAAACACCAACGACGAGTTTGTGCTGCCAACGGTGATAACATCCACAGCATCAGCACCCCAAGGCAGTTCCACGTCCAGTGACATCCCAGCTTCCAATGACACCCAAGCCTCCGCCAAAAACCTACTCGAAGGCCGAATCCAACCAAAAGACTCAGTAATCTTCTTTAACTTCCGGCCAGACCGGGCAAGGGAAATAACCCGCGCCTTCTGCGACCCGTCCTTTAATGGCTTTCCAAGAGAACAAATCCCGCTGCACTATGTATGCTTTACAGAATACGACGCCACAATCCCAAACAAATATGTTGCATTTAAGCCCCAAACCATGGACAATGTACTAGGCCAATACCTCTCAGATAAAGGCATGACCCAACTACGCCTTGCCGAGACGGAAAAATACGCCCATGTGACATTCTTCTTCAACGGCGGCCGGGAAGAGCCCTACCCCGGCGAAGACCGGATTTTAGTGGCCTCCCCCAAGGTTGCAACCTACGATCTAAAGCCGGAAATGAGTGCCGAGGAAGTAACAGACAAGCTGGTAGAGGCCTTGCAAGCACAAAAATACGACCTAATAGTAGTAAACTACGCCAACTGCGACATGGTAGGCCATACAGGCTTTTTACCCGCCGCAATCAAGGCAGTGGAAACCATGGACGCCTGCGTAGCCCGCGCAATGGGCGTAATGCTTGAAACCGGCGCGAAGATGTTCTTCTGTGCAGACCATGGCAATGCCGACAATATGGTAGATGAAACCACCGGCGGGCCTTTTACCGCACATACAACCAATCCGGTGCCATTTGTGCTATTTAATGCCCCAGGCTACGACCTAGCACCCGGCGGCAGGCTTGCGGATATCGCACCAACGCTGCTTCAGCTTATGGAACTGCCGGTGCCGCAGGAGATGACCGGGAAAAGCTTGCTTGTAGCCAAATAGCCGGTTTAGACACCACCCTTTTACAGTTTAGCCACTCGTCTTTCCGGCGTGTGGATGATTTGGTGACAGCCATAAAGTAACGCTGACATCTAAGCGGACGATTTTGACAAAACCGGAAAAGTAACACAAACATCACAGTGGATGATTCTGATAAAGCCGCTGTGTACACTACAGAAAATCCGCCAGCAATACGCTACTAAGTGAGAAATAAAAAAATATACAGAAGCGCAACGCATTGCCACCCGGCAACGCCACCCGCTTCAAAAGGAGAAACCATGTTAAAAACATTCATCGAAATCGTGGAGGTACGCGGACGCGAGATTATGGACTCCCGCGGCAACCCCACAGTGGAAGTACAAGTTGTAGTATGCGACGAAGAAGGTAAGCACTACACCGCAATCGCGGCAGTACCATCAGGCGCGTCAACAGGTGCTTTTGAAGCAGTAGAGCTACGGGACGGCGGCGACCGCTACCTTGGCCTAGGCGTTGAGAAGGCCGTTTCCAATGTAAACGACAAAATTGCAGACGAAATCGTAGGCATGAACGCAATCGACCAAGTTGCGGTAGACACAAAAATGCTGGAACTTGACGGCACACCAAACAAAGCCAACCTAGGCGCAAACGCAATCCTAGGTGTTTCTATGGCAGTGGCAAAAGCCGCGGCCGAAGCCCTAAAAATGCCCCTATACCAATACCTAGGCGGTTTCAAAGCAACCCAACTACCGGTACCAATGATGAACATCTTAAACGGCGGCAAGCACGCCGACAATACCGTAGACTTCCAAGAGTTTATGATTATGCCGGTAGGTGCCCAAACATTTAAAGAAGCCCTACAGTGGTGCGCTGAAATCTATCACAACCTTAAAAAGCTGCTTAAAGCCAAAGGCCTTGCAACCGCAATAGGCGACGAAGGCGGCTTTGCCCCAGACCTTGCAACCCCGGACGAAGTAATCGAGCTAATCCTTGATGCAGTAAAAAAAGCCGGATACGAGCCAGGCACAGAAATCAAACTGGCCCTAGACGTAGCCGCAACAGAGCTTTACGGCGACGCAAAGAAAAACGGCAAAGAAGGCCTCTACTACTTCGAAGGCGAAAGCAAAATGACCGGCAAAGAAGTATACCGCACCAGCGAAGAAATGGTACAAATGTACGAAGCACTGGTGGATAAATACCCGCTAATCTCAATAGAAGACGGCTTCGACGAAGAAGACTGGGACGGCTGGAAGCTAATGACCCAGCGTTTAGGCAAGCGCGTGCAAATCGTAGGCGACGACCTTTTTGTAACCAATACAGAACGCCTACAGCGGGGTATTGACACCGACACCGGTAACTCGATTCTGGTAAAGGTTAACCAAATCGGCACCCTAACAGAGACATTTGCGACTATTGCCCTAGCCCACCGCAATAACATGACCACAGTAATCAGCCACCGCAGCGGCGAAACCGAAGACGCCACAATTGCTGACATTGCCGTAGCGGTAAACGCAGGCCAAATCAAAACCGGCGCGCCCGCGCGTAGTGATAGGGTAGCCAAGTATAATCAGCTTCTGCGCATCGAGGAAGAGCTTGATGATGTTGCTGAATATCCTGGGCTTGCCGCTTGGTTTAATTTGAAGAACAAGTAAGAAACTGACTAAAGCTTCTATGACAAAATTCAAGCTAGGGCGTGTTCCCACAAGGAATATGCCCTAGCAATACAACCAAATACAGCCAAATAACCCCCCATAACCTGCTGCCGGTATAACATAGGAGAGTGCATGATGGAACTAAGAGACTACAATGGCGATGTCATGCTACGCATAAAAGATAACAAATGCTATGATGTAAACGGCAACTGGCAATATAATTTAAATGGTAGTTACATATGCAATATGGATGGCTATTGGGTATATGAAATCCACAATGACAGAGTATACGACACCCGCGGCAATTGGGTGCTTAATGTTCATAGCACAATACCGAAAGCGGCAAATGAAGTGCCAGCAACAATAGAAGTGCCTGTAAAAATTATGGCACGATTTACTGATAAAATACTTATAAAAGAAAAGGGTGACTTGGAGTATTTTATAAAAGACTGCCAAAGAGAACTCAGCCCTCTGGCAGCAGAAATCAGCGAAGCAACGTCTACGCTGGCCGAAAAAGAGCACATACAAGAGAGACTATGGAAAAAGGTATTAGCAGCTCCGCGGGGCCCTCTCGGGATGCCAAACGCCGAAGCCTCAGGAAACCACATGGCAGCAGAAAATGATGCCAATTATTACAAAGACATGGTAAGGTCATTAACCAATAAGCAAAATGATCTAGAGAATAAACTTTTTGCAGCAGGGCGCAAGCTCAGTGGTATAAACGATTTACTGCGTCTTAGTGAACCCGAACGAATGGCTTATCATTATAAAAAACTATCAAAGGAGAAAGCAGCAGCAATCGTCAAGAACGACAGCGCTAAGCTGCAAGAACTGGCTAACGCCTTTAATGAAATGCTAGGATTTAGAGATACAGCAAAATTAGCAGGCGAGTGCAAAGAACTTGTCATGCAAGCTAAGTACAACAACATCATTCAGCAAATGAACAGTGCTTCAACCGAAGCAAAATTTCTTGAACTTGCAAGAGAACTTCGAGCCATGAATGGCTATAAAGATACGGCCATATTAGCACAAAAATGCGATGAATTGGCCCGGCAAACTAAATACAATAGTCTCGTCCAGCAAGTAGACAGTGCCACAACGGAAGAAGACTATCATGAACTTATAAGCGCGTTCCGCTCCATGGGTAGTTACGGAAACACAGCCCAGCTAATAGATTATTGCTATAAACATCTTAACGCACTTATTCAAGAAAGAAAAATTTTTGAAGCGGCAGAAAGAAGAAGGCAAGTCGTTAGTGAAATATTAGGCGCACTTCCACTTATAGCGGGCATTCTGGCAGTTATTTTATGTACGATGCACCATTTTACAAGGGGCTTATTGTCCCAAAGCCCTACTACTACATTCTTGATATTATTTATGGGTGCTACTTCATTGACAGTGGTAGTTGCTTTCGCAAAAGGTAAACGGGGCTGCTTTTTAACCTGTTTAGGGTTATTAGCACTTACCGCCATCGCTTTTACTATTCCTGTAAGTGATTTAATTTGGGTCATGGTCTATTTTGGACTCTATATTTTCTCACTTGTATACCATGCTAAATATAGATAAACAACACTCGTCTTGTTTCCATACTTAAGAAGCTGTGTTCGTAGGATTCAACACCGAAATTGCATGCCTCCTATGAACACAGCTTCTAAACACGAAAACAAAGGAACACGAAAACTAAAGTGGGTTTCAAAGCCCCCCTTTTATTTGTCGCATATCATGATACTATAGAGGCATGATAATTCACAAAGGAGCCCCCATGAAAAAAACCTTATACCTATTACTCCCTCTGCTATCCTTTTTAATTGGCGCATCCACAGTTTATGCCAGCATTGATGAGGGCAGCCCTGCCGATATCAACTACTATAACATTTACGACACCGACACCGACACCGACACCGACACCGACACCGACACC